>R03__coassemble_704_pt1 | contig 17862 bp, 12 predicted proteins | sample R03__metabat2_low_PE_024 | metagenome-assembled genome bin R03 | reverse complement strand
GGCCTGGTATTCCTAAACCCTGTCACCTCCGTCGTAGGTGGTTTCTACAGCATCTGGCACAACATCATCAACTCGTGGCAGCTGTATAAGAAGGGGAAATGACGTCTCTCTTGATTTCTACAAATAATCCTCCGATTTTATTTCACCTTTAGTAAAACGCCTTTGGTAAAATGGTTATGCAGGCATTAGTGTGAGTTAACTTAGTAATGAATTCTGATAATTAAAGCGCATAGACAGGATTAGACATATACCATGCCATCTGATACCTCGTAGACAAGCCGATGCTCCTGATTTATACGGGGTGACCATAACCCTTGTAGGTTATACTTTAAGCAGGGTTCTATAATTTCCACCGTAACATTTATCTTAATTGTAGACATTGACGTTTTGTCACCTTTTGGGTACGGCATTTCGTTCCGTAGGCGAAAGCTCGGCTCAAACTGCAAGAACTTTAACATAGTTGACTTTTGTCACGACTCGGCATACCGTATGCAAGCATACGTCTGCACTCATTGTTCCAAAAGTTCAGTTGCATAGCCCGCTTGCGCCTTCAAGATTCTTACACTTTGATCTCGAAAATAACCTCAACTTTGCAAAAGCAAGAGCAGAGCAAGCTTGCTATGCCGAGCGCAAGCAAAGTCTCAATGAAAAATCTGCCAAGCGAATTAATAGAACCCACCTTAATTTTGAATTTCAACTGCAAAGATATATATTTATTTTCTTTTTACCAAAGAAAAGCGTCAATATTTACAAAAAAAATCCATCCGCAATGATTGTATGTCACTGCGGATGGATTGAAAAAAGTGTGCCATTCCTGCGCAAGAACTACTAAAGCCTGACCGACATTATTATCCGTGTCAGAGATTCTCTCAGAGGAATGAGGTCGTCCTTCACCACTAACCACACAAAATCAAAATTCACCTTGTAATAATCATGCATAAGGATATGACGCATCTTTTCTATCTGCTTCCACGGAATATCTGCATGTGCTGACTTAAACTCGTCAGTAAGTCTGCTGACAGCCTCGCCGATAATCTGGATGTTGTAGATAGTTGCATGGAGCATAGCCTTGTCTGCGACAAATTCTTCTTTTGTAGCAAAAGGTTGTGTGTATTCCAAGGCATTATCTATTGCCTCAAGCATATGCTCTATACGCGGTATGTCTCTAATTTCCTCTTTCATATATTTGTATTTTGTCTCGCTCTGCAGTCTTTGCAGCAAATGGCAGGAGTTGTCCGTCTTCAACTAAATCTACATTGCGATGAAGCAACTCTTCGAGGTCACACACATATCCAGCATACTTCAGCAATGAAATCCTTGCACCTTTAGTAAATTCCACAAGTACATCGACATCGCTATCGTCACGTTCCTCACCTCTGGAACATGATCCGAAAAGCCAAGCCCTCTCTATAGGCTTATCTGTAAAATAAGCCTTGAGCTGTGGTATCATTTGCTGTGTGCGAGTCGTCAACATAATAAATTGAGCTAAATGTTATGGTGAGAATTAACAGAACGCGCGCATTGTCATTCAGAATCGTACAAACTATCACATTCTGCCTTCTGGCTGCAAAGTTACATATTATTTTTCAATTCTCCAGATTTATTTCACCTTTAGTAAAATAACTATGATGAAATAACTTATAATGACAAAAATGTCGGGCAAGCGAAGATCTGCCCGACAATGATAAGAGGTGAAGACAAAAAGAAGGCGTACTATCTGTTTAATGCACAGACGGTACGCCTTCAGATTTATATGTCATGTACGCGCTATGACTGCGTACACCATTGTATTATGTTCAACTCAGTAAGCTTGCAGTATTATTCTGCCTTCTCCTCTTCAACGCGGAGATCCTTCATCTTGCGGCCAAGAGAGAGGAATGCTACAGGAGCAGCGATGAAGATAGATGACAGTGTACCGAATACAACACCAAGAATCATCGCGAATGAGAAGCTGCGGATGCTGTCACCACCGAGGATGAAGATGCAGAGGAGTACGATGAATGTAGAAACAGAGGTATTGATTGTACGTGCAAGAGTCTGGTTGATAGATGAGTTGAATGTCACCTGGAGGTCCTGCTTCGGGTGAAGCTTGAGGTTCTCACGTATACGGTCGAAGACAACCACCTTATCATTGATAGAGTAACCTATCACGGTAAGGATAGCGCCGATGAACGTCTGGTCTATCTCGAGTGAGAATGGCAGTATACCATAGAATACTGAGTAGCAGCCGATAACGACGAGTGTATCAACGGCGAGGGCTACTATAGAGCCTACAGAGAATGCTACGTTGCGGAAGCGGAGCAGGATGTAGAGGAAGATAGCTACAAGGGCAACGAGAACGGAGATGATAGCGCCGTATGTGATGTCCTTAGCAACTGATGGGCCAACCTTAGTAGAACTGATGATAGAACCACCCTCACGGATGTCTGGGTTCTTGAATGCATCAACGTTCTTCTGGTTTACGAAGCCTGCCTTCTTCAGAGTGTTGTAGAGTATTGTCTCGCACTCATCATCGATAGTAGGATCGTTAGACTCAATCTTGTAGTTTGTTGAGATACGCAGTGTCTTACCGTCGGTACCGAGAGCGAGAGCCGATGTGTTAGAGCCCTCGAATGCCTCAGCGAGCAATGGACGAACCTGCTCTGGCTCAACAGCCTTCTCGAAGGTGATGACATAGTTACGACCACCTGTGAAGTCGATAGAACGTGAGAGGCCACGTACGAAGAATGATGCTACGAAGACAACGATGAAGATGCCGTAGATAGAGAATGAACGCTTGTAGATAGACATGAAGTGAACATGTGTGTTCTGCAGCATGTTCTTTGAGATGCCTGTCGTGAAGGTCTGGTTCATCCACTGGTTCTTCTTCAGACGGTTCTCATAAATGAGACGTGTGAGGAATACTGCTGTGAAGAATGAGCAGACGATGCCGATGATCCATGTTGTAGCGAAGCCCTTGATAGGACCTGTACCGATGGTCAGCAGGATGACACCTGTGATGAGAGAGGTGAGGTTAGAGTCGAAGATGGCAGAGAAAGCGTTGCTGTAACCAGCCTGGAGAGCCTCCTTGATGCCAAGACCCTTCTTCATTTCCTCCTTGATACGCTCGTAGATAAGCACGTTAGCATCGACGGCAGTACCGAGTGTGAGGACGATACCAGCGATACCTGGCATTGTAAGTGCTGACTGGAAAGAAGCAAGGATACCACCAGTGAAGAAGAGGTTGATGATAAGAGCACCATCAGCCATTACTCCTGGGATGAAGCCGTACATCATGATCATGTAGAGACAGAGCACGATGAAGGCGATGACGAATGAGATGAGACCCTGCTGGATTGACTGAGCACCGAGTGTAGGACCTACAACCTCCTCCTGTACGATACGTGCAGGAGCTGGCATACGACCTGACTTCAAGGTGTTGGCGAGGTCTTTGGTATCCTCAACTGTGAAGTTACCAGAGATCTGTGAGTTACCGCCGTCAATCTCAGAGTTTACGCGTGGAGCAGAGTAAACAACGCCGTCGAGGACGATGGCTACAGCCTTGCCCACGTTTGCCTTGGTGAGCTGTGCCCAGAGGCGTGCGCCTTCTGAGTTCATCTGCATTGATACGCAAGGACGGCCGAAGTTGTCGAACTCATCCTTTGCATCAACGATAACGTCACCCTCAAGTGGAGCACGGCCGTTAGAGCTTGTGACCTTCAGGGCGTGGAGCTCGTAGATATTCTTTGCCTGGATGCCGTCAGCAGGCTTTGCTGACCACAGCAGCTTGCAGTCTGATGGGATAATCTGCTTTGCCTCAGGCGACTGCAGGAGCTTATCGATATACTCCATGTCGCGCTGGTTAGCATAAGCGACAACCGAAAGGCCGCTGCCTGTAACCTGAAGTACAGCGAGGAGCGGGTGCTGCTTCTTTGCTGCAGCTATCTGAGCGTCAGTGCTCTTGTCGTTAGCGAGATCCTTCTTGGCATCAGCTGTGTTGAGCTTGAACTTTGACTCAGCCTTTGGCTCTTCGGCCTTTGCTGTGTCTGCCTTTGCCTCTTCGGCAGCAGCTACATCCTTCTTAGCAGCTGTTGTGTCGGCATCAGCTGTCTCACCGTTGGCAAGACGCTGGTCAAGCTGCTGCAGATAAGGTGCTACCTCAGCAGCGCTGTATGTCTCCCAGAACTCAAGGTTAGCAGAACCCTGGAGGAGTTTACGTACACGCTCTGGCTCACGAACACCAGGCATCTCGACCATGATACGGCCTTCCTGGCCTTCAAGCTTCTGTATGTTAGGCTGAACAACGCCGAACTTATCGATACGGTTGCGGACAACGTTGAATGAGTTGTCGATAGCTGACTGCACTTCCGTACGGAGTGCGCTCTCAACCTCCTTGTCTGTTGACTGTGTTGAGACCTTACCCTTCAGCTGCTGTGTTGCGAACACCTCTGCGAGCTTATGGCCCGGAGCCTCTTTCTGATAAGCCTTGATGAACAGAGAGATAAAGTCAGACTGACTGGTTTCCTCCTCTTTCTTTGCCTCAGACATAGCCTTCTGGTATGCGGCGTCTGTCTTGTGGTCAGCGAGTACGTCAATAACGTCAGGCACGCTAATCTCGAGGATAACGTTCATACCACCCTTAAGGTCAAGGCCGAGACCTATCTGAGTCTCGAGACACTTCTGGTAGGTGTAGACGCCAAGGTACTTCACTGAGTCCTTGTAGTCCTGCTGAGCGATAGGATCCTTAATCTCTGCTGCCTTACTGTCATAGTAGCTTGTTGCTACCGAGAAGGAAAGGTAGAAGATGCTGGCCAGCGTCAGGAGGACTGCTGTTACGATTACAATTCCTTTGTTTTGCATTTTTAGTTATTTATTTTGTTTTATTTTTTTGTCTTTGAATCAGCATAAGATGCATAGCAATAGCATGGTGACACAATGCCCCCAATACACAATACGCGTGCAAAGTTAGTTATTTTTGTTTAAATAAAAGAAATTTTAGCGTTATTTTTTCATAAACATGCTAAAACAACGCTATTCTTCATTGATTTCGGACTTCAAATAGCAGTAAATCGGGTAGTGATCAGAGTTATCTATTGAATTATCAACGATGCACTCGTAGGGTTTCCAATGGTCTGAACACATGATATTATCGATGCGGAAATACATGGAATGGTAGTGGAAGGAATACCCTGTGCCATGGCCAGCCGTACGGTAGCAGTCGGTGAGGCGTGACGCTATGGTGCGGTGTACGTATGACAGTGGCGGGTCGTTGAAGTCGCCCATCAGTATGATGCGCTCATCATGGTGCCGCCGGATGTAGTTATTGACGACATCAGCCTGAGGTGCCCTGATGGCAGACGAATCCATAATCTTATGCATCAGCATCTTTGACTCCTGGTTGACGGCAATGCTGTCGGTCTTGCCATGCACCATGGCACTGAAGGCGTCCTTATCCTCGGTACTTAGTCCGACACTCTGTAGGTGCGTATTTATTACGTGCACGACGTTTCCTTTGATGTCAACGTCGAAGACACCGACTATGTTGTATGTCGATTGCAGCGGTAGAATCTCCTTCCTGACAATAGGATACTTGCTCCAGATGCCTATGATGTCGCTGTTCGGCTTGCCTTCTTCTCGCGCCATCAACGTGTCTCTGTAGTGATAGACAGAATCGACAAGGCGCCACAGAGAGTCCTGACCGCTGACCTGACTGTACTCCTGCATGCAGATAATGTCAGCATCTGAGTGCAGAAGGTACTCCATAATGCGGTTCGGTCCGCCATCAGGTGAGTGGAAGGCGAGTATGTTGTACGACAACACCTTCATGCAGCCTGCAGGACGACTGGTAGTGATGTTCACCGGAAAATACGTCTGTGTAGGCGAGTATGCGATAAGGAATCCCAGCAGCGGCAGCCACACATTACGCAAGCGTACGAGTGTCCACAGCACCAGAAAAGCCATGTTGGCAATCATGAAAGCAGGGAATGCGAAGGGCAACAGCGATGCATACGGATGGCTTGCCGGCGATATTACTCCGGCATATCCTGTCAGCATCATGCCTATGATGACGATGATGTTGGCGTAGACGAGTATTTTCCTGATGGGTCTCACGATCCTGTTACTGTGCTGTCTGGTCAGTGTCTTTGTGCCATCAGCTAATGCGCGCTTTGGAAGCGGTGGCATCTCACAACGCTATCGGTGGCATCTCACAACGCTATCAGTGGTTTATGGCAACGCTATCGGTGGCATTTTATAACGGCATCGGTGGCCTATGGCAACGATATCTGTGGTTTATGGCAACGATATCAGTAGCCTATGGCAATCACGACATATTCTTCGTTGACAAAATTTTATTACGGATTGAGGGCTGATGCTTAAATCACAAATAAAATATTATAAATCATTTGCGGTCGAAGAGCTTGCGCTTCTCCTCGGCAGTAAGCGAGTCATAGCCGCTGCGGCGTATCTTCTCGAGAATGCGGTCAATCTCCGCCTGGTTCTCATTGCTTGCCGTTGTGTCGTCCTTCTCTGACTTATCGTAATTATCGTTGCTCTTTTTGCTGCCGCCAAAGTGTATGTTTCCGAACGCTGACCTTATTTTATCCCACGCACTCGCGTGCGTACCTACTTCATAACCATCCCATCCGTTGAAGCCGCTGCGGCTGTAGTACTGATGCTTCCAGTAGCGTATGATGAGGTATCCGATAGCCATACCGCCGAGGTGTGCTATGTGTGCTACGCCGTCGCCTGTAGTGCCCAGCGCGGAGAACAGTTCGACAGCGGCATAGATACATACAAACCACTTGCCTTTTATAGGGAACGGAAGGGGGAAAATGAATATACGCTCCTCAGGATAAGTCATGCCGAAGCCGAGCAAAATGCCGTAAACGGCTCCGGAAAAACCTACCGTATTCCATGAGTTGAGATAGTCGGACATCGGCATTATCATGCCCCCGATATTGACGCTGTCATAGGCTGCCAGTCCCTGGACGGCAAACGAGACGAACTGTGCAACCTCCTGGAACAGTCCGGCACCTATGCCACAGGCAATGGTGTAGAACAGGAAACGCTTCTCGCCCCATGCCCTTTCGATGGTACATCCAAACATCCAGAGCGCAAACATATTGAAGAAGATGTGCGCCAGATTAGCGTGCATGAACATGTACGTTATGAGCTGGTAGATGTGGAAGTCCTTGGCCATCACAAAGTGTAGGCCGAGGAGACTGTTGAGGTCTATGCCCTGACGTTCAAGCACTGCGTATGCAAGATATGCCAGCACATTGATGATGAGCAGATTCTTGGTTACTGGTGGTATTTGTCGCATTGTCTTGTTTTTTCTTAAACTAACTGTTTTGGGGCACAAAAGTACTAAAAAAGTCTCTAAAATCCTTATATTTTGCAGTAAATCATACTTTTTTCGCTGATTTTAATAACTTTTTTGAGAATTTTGTTTGTGTTTTGAGTTTTTAATGTTAAATTTGCGGAGAAATTCATATGTACACTACAAGTTAAACCAAATATTTTTAACGTAACAGATTATGAACAAGACAGAATTGGTAGAGAAGATCGCAGCAACTGCAGGTCTTACAAAAGCAGATTCAAAGAAGGCTCTCGAGGCAACACTCGCAGCAGTTAAGGACGCTCTCGCAGCAGGTGATAAGGTTGCTCTTATTGGTTTCGGTACATTCGCAGTTAGCGAGCGTCCTGCACGTGAGGGTATCAACCCAGCAACAAAGGAGAAGATCCAGATTGCAGCAAAGAAGGTTGCTAAGTTCAAGGCTGGTGCTGAGCTCAACGCTGCTCTCTAAGCCCGAGGCTTACCACGTAATAAAAAAGACGTCATTCCTCATACAATAGGGATGGCGTTTTTTTGAACTTTTGCCTTATAACGTATATGTTACGATAAGGCCATCTATTCCAGACTAACTCACATCTGAATATATTACTATGAAACTGAAAGAGATTTCCTCAGGCAACTATAATGCTGCCGAGTGGGAAGCAAAGGGCTACGAGCTTCCTAAATTCGACATCGAGGCAGTGAAGAAAAACACCCACGACAACCCGACATGGGTACACTTCGGTGCAGGCAACATCTTCCGTGCATTCCCAGCAGCTATCCTCAACGATGCTCTCAACACCGGCAAGTACGACCGCGGAGTAATCGTTGCCGAGAGCTTCGACTACGAAATCATCGACAAGGCTTATCGTCCGTACGACAACCTGTCACTTCTCGTAAGTTTGCAGTCAACAGGCACCATCGAGAAGAAGGTCATCGCATCGGTAACAGAGTCGCTGAAGGCAGACCCACAGTTCACCGACGACTGGGCACGTCTTGTTGAGATATTCCGCGCTCCATCACTTCAGATGGTAACATTCACCATCACCGAGAAGGGCTACACCTTCAACGAGGCCGATCTCGCACGCGGCCTTGCGCCGGTATTCGCCATGGGTAAGCTGACAGCGTTGCTCCTGGAGCGTTACAAGGCAGGCAAGCTTCCTGTCACGCTGCAGTCAACAGACAACTGCTCACACAACGGCGACCATGTCAAGGCCGGTGTCTATGCCTACGCAGAGCGATGGGCACAGGACGGCATCGTACCTGCCGAATTCCTCGACTACATAAAGGACGAGACGAAGGTGACATACCCATGGTCGATGATTGACAAGATCACGCCACGCCCACACGAGAAGGTACAGGCCATGCTTGCTGCCGACGGTTTCGAGGACAACGAGACAATCATCACCGAGCGCCACACCTTCACGGCACCATTCGTAAACGCTGAGGAGGTGCAGTACCTCGTCTGCGAAGACAACTACACCAACGGACGCCCGCCACTCGAGCTGGGCGGAGCACTCTACACCACCCGTGAGACCGTCGATAAGGTAGAGACCATGAAGGTTACGACATGTCTCAACCCGCTGCATACCGCCATGTCAATCTACGGATGCATGCTCGGCTACACACTCATCTCTGCCGAGATGGCCGACGATGACCTCCGCGCGTTCATCCAGAAGATAGGCTACATGGAGGCCATGCCTGTCGTTGTCGATCCAGGCGTGCTCAATCCGTACGAGTTCATAGGCACCGTCATCAACAAGCGTCTGCCTAATCCGTTCATGCCTGATGCACCGCAGCGCATCGCTACAGACACGAGTCAGAAGCTCGCCATACGCTTCGGCGAGACGATAAAGAAGTACATCGCCCGCGGACTTGATATGTCGAACCTCAAACTCATACCACTTGTGCTGGCAGGATACATGCGCTACCTGCAGGGCATTGACGACAACGGACAGCCATTCGAGCCATCTGTCGATCCGCTGCTCTCTGAGTTGCAGGCCATCAAAGACCCTAAGCAGCTCTTCAGCCGTAAGGATGTTTTCGGTCTTGACCTCTACGAGGCTGGTCTCGGCGAGCAGATAGAGGCTTATTACAAGGAGCTCTGTGCCGGTCCGGGTGCCGTACGTGCCACCCTGCATAAGTATGTAAGCGCAAGATAAGCAGCTTATCTGCCTGACAATATTACTAAACCGAAACAGGTGAATGAATCATGTGGTTCATTCACCTGTTTTTGTTTTTAATTCTGAAGGCACCTATGATGCCTCCACACCAACTTCATTATAATTCCGTCCGACACATCTGGCAACACCATTCAATACCTCTGACGGCACTAAACAATCAGCTTTACGATGTAAAGACTGAGTAATGATGGTGCAAAGACTGAGTAATTACAATGTAAAGACTAAGTGATTGTAATATAAAGACTGTGTAATTACAAGGTGTTTACTCAGTCTTTGCAATGTAACACAGTTTTTCTTGCGCTATAATCGGTATCTTCTGAGGTCGTCACTTGGTGCCGTTTGGAAGACGCGCGATTATGTCTTTGCCGCCGAAAGCATTGGTACAGGCTCTCCGAAGGTAGCAACTCACACCTTCTTTCTGAGCCGCCGAGAGGGTGAGAAACAGCGTACTTTTTATCAAATGAGCGGTGTTTTTACGATTTGTGTGCTTAATTTGACGGTTTGTAAAGACATTTTTACGGAATATTCGTATCTTTGTGCCAAATCAAATAATTACTCAACAAACGATGACAATGGAGGAACAATTTGTCCTGACGCACCCGTCACTCTTCGGAATCTTCTCGGCTGGCTGCTACTATGGCTGCGCCACCTATCTCTTTATCCACCAGCTGATACTGCGCCGCAACCGTCTGCAGCAATGGATGCTGTGGCTCTTGGCCGCGCTTTTTGTGGTTAACAACATCTGCATCTGCAGTTACTACGGCGTGAACATCTTCGGCTCGCGACTATACTACGACACCAACATGCTGCAACTGATGATGGTGCCAGGCGTCACCTTATTAATATGCGAGGCCGTGAGGCCACGATGCATCACATGGCACGCGGTCGCGCTGTGCGTGTTGCCGTTTGCCTTGATATGGGCGGTAAGTCTGGTGCTCGATGCAGAGATAATGATGTACATCGACGAAGCATTCACCGTGCTGTTCATAATAGGCGCTGCCGTATGGGGAATGAAGGCCATCAGGGAATACCGTGAGAGCCTCTATGCGCAATACTCAAACATCGAAGACCGCGACTTATGGTGGCTCACGCTCATCATCTGCGAGATATTGGTGCTGCTGGTGGTGTGGATGGTTGCCGACTACTTTACAACTGACCTCGGCAACGGGTTGTATAACCTCGTCAGTTGTATCATTTGGTACACCCTTGCGTATTTCGTCAACAGGCAGAAGATTATAGAGATGCCCGCCAACATGGAGGGCATGGACGGGCCGTTGACGGCGTATGCTGGTGGCAGCGGGAACACGCAGGACGACAAGCAGCTGGATACGCTGAAGTATCATTTTGCCGAAGAGCTGAAGAACATCATCGAGAAGGAGCGCAGATACCTCGATGCCGACCTCTGTCTGCATGAGCTGGCACAGCTTCTGCACACCAACCGGACGTACATCAGCCAGTATCTCAACAACGAGATGCATACCACTTTCTATGACTACATTAACGATTTGCGCATCAAACATGCCATCAAGCTGTTGCACGAGACAGACAACAAGATTGAGATTGTAGCCTTGCAGTCGGGCTTCAACAACACCTCAACATTCCGCCGCATATTCAATCAGCAGATGGGATGCTCGGCAAGCGAATACAGGAAGAAGAGATAGGGGGTGGAGAGCAATGAGTAGAGAGGAGGGAGTAGAGAGTAGGGAGTAGAGAGTAAGGAGTAAAGTATAATGTTAATGGTTATAAATGACTGAACTTTCGCACAGTTAAGTATACGCTAACTCTTTTATTATCAAGAATTAAAGAATTTAAGAAGCTTATTCGTTGAATTGCCAAGAAGATTTAGAAGTTTGAAATAAAATCTCAAAGTGAGATTTTATTTCCTTCTAACCTTTCTTATTCATTCCAATCCGGCTTCTTTAATTCTATAATTCTTGACAAAATAAAGGGTGCGAAAGTTCAGTAAATGACTTCATTACTCAGTTGACTTACGCATATAGTATTTATAGGTGGGTTCTATTAATTCTCTTTGACAGATTTCGAGTTTATTGTCGAGATCAAAGTGTCAACTTCTTGAAGGAGTTATGCGGGCATAACGACTGAAAGAGTTGGCAGTTTGAACCGAAAAGAAACCGAAATGTGGCAAAACGTTACTATCCACAACTTAGTTTAATGTTACAGTGAGAATTAATAGAACCCACCTATAATATTTTATTTGTGATTTGATACCATAACATTCCAATCGCTATTAAGCCATCATGGCTCGGGCTCTGCGTGATTATATAAGTGAGGCAAGATGTTTTTTCTTGTAATTATTTGGTGGTTACAAAAAAATATAGTATTTTTGCATCAGATTTACCAAAACTAATTAACAACAAATATTATGGAAAGAACATGGCGATGGTTTGGCAAGAAAGATAAGATAACTCTTGCCCAGTTGAAGCAGATAGGTGTCGAGGGCATCGTGACAGCATTGCACGACGTGCCATTAGGACAGGTATGGACACAAGAGAAGATTCATGAGCTCAAGGAGTACATCGAGTCGTACGGCATGAAGTGGTCGGTAGTGGAGTCGCTACCTGTCGTAGAGACACTCAAGTACGGCGGACCAGACCGCGACCACCAGATAGAAGTTTACAAAGAGTCGCTGCGCAACCTCGGCAAAGAAGGCATAAAGTGCATATGCTATAACTTCATGCCGGTGCTCGACTGGGCACGCACCGACCTTCTGCACCTCAACCCTAACGGTTCGACAAACCTCTACATGAACTGGGGTGAGTTTGCTTATTTCGACATATACATACTACAGCGCGAGGGAGCCCGCGAGGAGTGGGCAGAGTTCTCAAAGCAGCACAGCAACTGGCAGCGCGACCTCGTTGCCGAGGCTGATGAGCTTAAGAAGACCTCTACTCCTGAGAGCGACCATCAGATGGTTGAGAACATCATCATAAAGACTCAGGGCTTCGTAAGCGGTAACTTCAGCGAGGGCGACTCTGCTCCGGTGCAGAAGTTCCGTGACTTGCTGAAGCTGTATGATGGCATCGACAAGGAGAAGCTTCAGGAGAACATGAAGTACTGGCTTGAGGCTATCATGCCTGTCTGCGAGGAGTATGACATCAATATGTGCGTACATCCTGACGACCCACCATACCCTGTCTTCGGCCTGCCACGCATCGTTGGCAACGTCGAGGACATCAAGTGGTTCCTCGATGCTGTGCCTAACAAGCACAACGGCCTGACATTCTGCGCTGGCTCACTGTCTGCCGGCGAGCAGAACGACGTAGTGGCTATGGCACGACAGTTTGCCGACCGCACACACTTCGTGCACCTCCGCTCATGCCACATCTTTGCTAACGGCAACTTCACAGAGGCAAGTCACCTCGGCGGACGTGCCGACCTTGTGGAGCTTGTGCGTATCTTTGAGCAGGCAGAACAGCGCGGAGTATGCAACAGCGGACGACGTCTGCCGATGCGTGTCGATCACGGCATGACGTTCGTTGACGAGCCAGGAGGTGTCATGGACGAGTCGAACCATGGCCATAACTCAGGATACACGCTCCTCGGACGTATGTTCGCAATGGGTCAGGTGCAGGGCATCATGGCCGCTGTCGATCGTGAGCTCGGCCTGAAGTATGTTCAGCCAGGCTTCTTCGATTAAGCTCCGGCTTGCTAACTTATAGCATATTAACGACTAAGTGACGGTTAAAAACAACTTGTTACAATTATTGTTGTACCTTTACTATTAGTTCTTTAAGTAAGGGAGAGCAATAACTAAGTTGTTTTTAATCGTCACTTTATCTTATGGCGGGTATTGACAGAACCCGTCTTAAATGTTGGTTTTACAAGAAAGAGAGCGGATATTACACGTCAAGGAGGTTCTTATTTTTTAAGTAAGGAAGTGAAAGAGTAAGGAAGTGAAGAGTAAGAAGTTAAGCTTGCAGACATCAATCCGGCAGGACTTTTCACTTTTCACTTCCTTACTCTTTCACTTCCTTACTTGGAATAGTACTCTAATTGGATGCTATCCACACAAAATAGAGTAGGTAATAAATGTTACGATGGGGATTAACTGAAGCCACCTTAACCAGCCGTTAGAAGTCAGTAATGTTGCTGACGATGTTGTACACCTGCTTGCCACGTGGGGTGTAACGGCTGTTGTCGCAAGCAAGGAGGTCAGCGATGATATGTTCCATCTCGTCGTTGGTGAGCACCTGGCCATGCGGCACGGCAGCATTTGCAGCCATGGAGACGGCAAGCGACGAGAAGAGTTCGTGGCGGGCGGCATCGGTAAGAGCATCGCTATCGAAGCTTATCTGCTCTACTGCCGACGATACCATGTCCTTTATAAGCCGCGGAGCGTTAACACCTTCCAGGCCTGCCGGCACAGCATTGATGGCGTATGTGCCGCCGTTGAGGTCGGTAAGTTCAAAGCCTAACGTCTCCAATTCGGGTAGTATTGCTGGCAGCGAGACCATCTCTGCAAGTGTGAACTGTACTGTCTCGGGGAACAATATCTTCTGCGAGGCATGCTTCTTTGTTGTCATCTCACGCATGTACTGCTCAAAGAGGATTCGCTCGTGGGCACGTTCCTGGTCGGTGACCATTAGTCCTGAGCCCACAGACGTCAGTATGTAGCTACCCTTATACTGCATGTGCGTTGTCGAACGGTCAGTTATCTGCGCTGCCGCCTGATCATTATTGTCCTGCGTTGGCAATGCCGACGGCATGCTTTTGGCTGCAAAATCGTCGTTGTCAAGTGCCAACGGCAACTCTTCGCCCTTCACCCTTGAGCATTCATCACCTGCCGGTGGAAGCTCTATTCCTTCGTACAGCGACTCCCAGTTGCTCGGTATGACCTTCTTGTCGTACTTAGGTGTCGCCGTAGGCATGGGCTTTCCGGTCAGGCGGGCTATGTCGTTGGTGGGCCGTGGCTTGGCTGTGGCGGTGTTAAACGGATTGTATGACGGGTTGATATCTATTGTCGGGGTGTTGACAACAGTGTCCTCATCAAAGAGAGGCATATCAGGACGGCCTTCAGTATCGAAGTCGATGGTCGGTATGCTGCTGTATTTGCCTATCGCCTCGCGTACCGCAGCATGCAGAATCTGCCATACGGCAGCCTCGTCCTGGAATTTTATTTCTGTCTTTGTAGGATGTATGTTGACATCAATATCCTCAGGATTGATGTCGAAGTATATAAAGTATGGTACCTGTTCGCCTTGCGGTACCATGCGGTCGTAAGCAGCCATGACGGCTTTGTGGTAGCCGTTGTGCTTCATGTATCGTCCGTTTACGAAGAAGTACTGCTGCACATTCTTCTTGTGGGCAGACTCCGGCTTGCCCACAAAGCCTGTTATCTTGCCTAACGAAGTCTCCACATCGAGAGGCAGGAGGCTCTGGTTGAGTTTCTTGCCGAATACCTCAACGATGCGCTGGTGTGTATTCCCGGGGCGCAACGTCATGAGTTCCTGATCGTTGCTGTGTAGTGTGAAGGCTATGTGCGGATAGACAAGGACGATGCGTTGAAATGCTGTGATGACATTGTTCAGCTCTGTGGCGTTTGTCTTCAGGAACCTCCTGCGCACCGGAACGTTGTAGAAGAGGTTCTCAACGAGAAAGTTACAGCCCTGCTGACACATCTCCGGCTCCTGCGATATCACTTTCCCTCCCTCAATATGCAGACATATGCCGACGTTGTCATCCTGCTGACGGGTCTTCAGCGTCACCTGTGCTACAGAGGCTATCGATGGCAATGCCTCACCACGGAAGCCCATGGTGTGCAGCGAGAAGAGGTCTTCGGCCTTACGGATCTTTGACGTTGCATGGCGTTCAAAAGCCAGACGGGCATCGGTGACGGACATACCTATGCCGTCGTCAATAACCTGTATGCTTGTCTTGCCGGCATTGACGACGAGGACGTTGATAGTTGTGGCACCGGCATCGACAGAGTTCTCGACGAGCTCTTTTATCACCGATGCCGGCCGTTGAATCACTTCGCCCGCCGCTATCTGATTGGCCACCGAGTCAGGCAGCAGTTGTATCTTGTCCATTAAGGTGGGTTCTATTAATTCGCTTTGACAGATTTGGAGGTTATTTTCGAGGTTAAAGTGTCAACTTCTTGAGGAAGCTATGCGGGCATAGCGACTGAAAGAGTTGGCAGTTTGAACCGGAAAGAGCCCAAAAGATGACAAAACGATATTACTCCAAACATTAAACATTTCATCGGTGGGAATTAATAGAACCCACCTTAACTTCTTTCTTCTCTTGTTATCCAGCTGGTGCTGACGTCTTGTTTCCTAACGATTAATAAACAATTTTCTACAAAACAAGTTTGCACCAGCCATCTGTTTAACCGCCACTTGGATGCTGTGGTGGAACAGGCTGTATTGGCTTAGGAGCCGTTTGCCACAATAACAGGTCGGGCTACGGCTGTTCTAAGACAGCTTCCTTACGTGCCGCTTTGTGCTGTTCTGGTTGCGGAGCGAACTGTTCGGCTCCGGGTTGTGCCTGTCGTACTGGCGGAGCACTTCCCTGGAGGTGCTGCAACGGAGCCTCACGGCGTTTCTGATGGCGTATCTCCGTGCCACTATGCTTTGGTATCCAGTCGTAGATATCGTCCTTATCCTTAGGGCGTATATAGTCAAACCATACGAAGTTAGGGAGTTTCAGCTTGTCTGGCGGAATCTGTGAGATAGGGTATAACGTGCCCGAATGCTTACAAGCCCAGATATGATCCATCTTGCGTTGGGGCGTCATATACATTCGCATGGTGTCTGTCTCAAGATAGTTGAGACCGATGAGGGTGCTGTCTGCGTTGTCTTCGGCGTAGAAGACGGTGAGCACATTGCCCACGGCCTGATGCAGTTTCAGTTTGCCTCCATCGAACCATTGCTCCATATCCTTCGATGAAACCTGGTTGTAACGTGCCGTATCGCTTGGCAGTTGCTCGATGGTGAATGCCTGTCCGATGACGTGTGAGTAGCGTATCGTCGAGTCGTTCATATACGCATCAATCTCTTCGCCTGTCACCTGACGCCCGTCGCTCCACATGATTGGGTCCTTATACATTATGAGTACTGAGTCGCGCGAGTTCATTATCATGGAGTCGCAGACAGCCTGCAGGTCACGTCTGAATATGCGTACGTGCGGACAACCTATGACAACGCGATATACGGAGTCGGTGTTTATAAAGTGTGTGTATAGGCGCATGGTGTCGCCATGTGCATAGAGAGTGTCTCCCTGTGAGTAGTCGATGGCGACAGCGCGGTCGTATGCGATGCCCTCGCCCTTTGTCTCGTCGTAGCTGACGTAGTTTCCGCGGAACATAGACTTATTCTTCGGGTCGTTGAACTCGACATTGCCACGTCCTTCGCTGACGCCTTTGTTCGAGCTGAGGAATAAGGAATCGCCTGTTATCGTCTTGCCGTCCTTGCGTAATATGGTAGAACGACTGTACAGTTCGGTACGGTTTTGGCGGCTATTATAGTATCCGTCGTTTGTCTTTACGACATCATCTTTAGTAGTAATGGTAGATGGTCCGACGAAGTGAGCCTGCGAAGTGCGTGTGTCGTAGTATAGCGTATCGCCCACAGCGAGTGATGTCTTGTTCTTAAGCTTTACGTTGTAGTAGAACGTAGCCATACGGTCGGCTGTGTTATACTGTCCCCAGTCACTGGTAAGCTTTGTGTCGCCGTCAATGATTTTGCCGCCTTCAAAGAAGTAGCCGACACCATACAGGCGGTCGTAGTTGAGCGAGTCGGTGTACAGTGTCATCTTACGATGCTTCAGCACGACATTGCGTCGCACCTCGCACATCTCGTCGGTGCCGTCGTAGTAAGCATATTCAGACGTCATCGTGAGAGTGTCTCCCTGTCGCATCTTGACGTGTCCGAAGGCCTCGAAGGAGTTTGTCTGCTGGTAATAGAGAGCGCTGTCGCATGTGAGACGTGTCCCTTTGTGTAGGAATTGTACGTTTCCTTTCACGAACTGCGCATCAGGATGCTTGCCGTAGATATCATAGTTCAGCTCGTTGGCATGCTGCAGATAGACACGCGAGTCTACCTCTGTCTTCTTGGCACGCCCACGTTTCTTAGGGCCGCCGGCACCTATTACGGCGCTGACGACAAGAAAACAGAGAGCCATCAAGATGATGGCTCGGTGTCCGGAGTATATGTTCTTTATTGTAATCTTCAAATCTTACTGTATGATAATTAGCGGACAGGGGACCAAATCACAAATAACATCGTACAAATACAGGATGCCCGTAATATTAAAGCCTACTGTTACAGCAAGCAACATTAAAGCCTCCCCTCATCAGCAAGTCAAATACTATTAAACAGTTCCCTCCTTTCGGGAGGGTTAGGG
>R03__coassemble_647_pt1 | contig 18821 bp, 17 predicted proteins | sample R03__metabat2_low_PE_024 | metagenome-assembled genome bin R03 | reverse complement strand
ATATTTATATCGGTGACAGCTTGCGTTGTATTCCACTCAGTTCACCCTTCATCTGTGATGCTACGCCTTCACCGAAGTTACGGGTTGAGAAGGCGGTGTCACCTTCCGGTATCATCCATGCTGCAAGGTCTGGCACGAGGTTGAGACACTTAAGGGCTACGACACTGGCTGCCATGAGGTAGCCGCAGGAGAAGAATCCGTTCTTGATATACTCGGCCATAGTCTGGCTGTCCTGTGTTATTGCACTGAGGTCGTTGTACTGTATATTTATCACAATATCAAAGAGTAACAAAACGTAGAAGCCCACGAAGTATAAGGTCGGGAGGGGTAAAATAAAGAAAATCATTTCAAACAAAAATAAACTTATGTAATTAATATACAGCACATTACAAAGTTTTAGGTCTTTTTGGCGGTTTTTTATTTTTGCCAATTTTTGGTGCATTTTTGTTGCATATTTGTTACGCGAAAGTTTGGTGGTTTGAAATTTTATTAGTAACTTTGCACCATCGAAAGACACTAATTTGAGCATCTGAAAACACTTCAAAAGAAAGGAAGAAAATGGGAAGACCAAAGAAGGACATAAAGGTAAAAGAACCTATTCATATCCGTCAGCGCAAACTTGCCAACGGAAATATCAGCCTGTATCTTGACATATATATAAAAGGTACGCGGCGTTACGAGTCACTTAACCTATTCCTTGTACCTAATACTGCAGTAGATGCAAAGAAAAGGAATGAGCACACCATGCTGATAGCAGAAAAAGTAAAGTCGGAGCGAATACTTGCTTTACAAGAGCGTGGTGTGAAGAACTGGGACAAGATAAAACGTTCCACCATGCCACTCTTGGATTATCTCAAATACTATGAGCAAGATAGTTTCGGGTTCTCAAAGAAAACTCTTGCCGGACGTAAAGACATGCGCAAGAAGGTGGAAGAATATCTAAAACAAGAGCGTATTGAATATATTAGCATGAATGAAGTGGATTCCGACTTCTGCCGTGGATTCCTTCAGTTTCTTGCTACTGCCAGACATGCTGTTGCGACAAAACAGAAAGGTAGAACCATCAGTAAAGGCTGCGCCCATCATCATCAGGCCGTTCTTAATGGAGCCTTAAACAAGGCTGTACGAGAGGGCGTACTTTTGAGTAATCCGATGAAATCTCTTGAAAGGAGAGAAAAGTTTCAGCCTTCTCAAGTAGAAAGGGAATACCTGACCATCGATGAATTACGTAAGCTCATGGCAACCCCATGTTCCAACGACGAGGTAAAGAAAGCATTTGTCTTCTCTTGCTTCGCCGGCTTCCGCCTCAGTGATGTACGCTCTTTGACATGGAAGAAGATACACATGGCCTCTGACGGAAAAACACAATATGTCCACACCATCATGGAGAAGACCGACAAACCTGTCAATGTACCGCTTTCATCAGAAGCTCTGAAATGCTTGAGGGTGACAGACAACCGCAATGATCCTATTTTCCACCTTCCCACGAGTGACGCAACAATCAACTACCACATACAGAAATGGGTAAAGGCGGCAGGCATAGACAAGCATATCTCTTTCCACTGCTCACGCCACACCTTTGGCACTATGATGCTGACTTTGGGAGCCGATTTATACACCACAAGCAAACTGATGGGACACACAAACATCCAGACAACAGAGATATATGCTAAGATTGTAGATAAAAAGAAGATTGAAGCCGTCAATCTTGTAGATAATATCTTTGATTCTGATAACACTAATCAAAGCAAGGAAGATATATAACCAATAAGTTCGACATCATGAAGATAGAATTAAGGGAAAGGACATTAAAGAGTGGGAACAGAACCCTCTACTTGGAGTTCTATGAAAAGGGAAAGCGACGTTACGAGTCGCTGAACCTCTTCCTCGTGCCTGAGGTGACGAAGAACGTCCGTCGCCAGAACGAGAACACCCTAAAACTGGCACTGCATCTGAAGGCAGAGCGTATCCTCGGCATAGAACGTGAGGAAGAGAAGCCAGAGGAACGTCTGCCAAGACGAGTCTTCACGGAGTTTATGGATGCTTACTTAGAACATTGTGAGCATGATCAGCATCTTCGAAACATAAGACGACTACAGAATACTGTCCGCATTGTCCGTAGTTACCTGGACTACATCAAGCGCCCGAGAATGTTGTTGGAGAAGGTCGATGTGAAGTTCTGCAAAGAGTTCAACATCTACCTTGATAAGACATATCTAACTGCATTCCAGAAGAGGAAAGAAAAACTCTCAGGCAGCACAAAATTCATGTTGCAGTCTTCCGTTAGCACTATGCTCAACTGGGCTGTTTGTGAAGGACTTATCCACAAGAATCCATACGTCTATATGGAGAACAGAGACAAGTTCTCAAAGGTAAAATCAGACGTTGAGTACCTTACCGTTAATGAGTTAAAAGCGCTCAGCGAGACATATACTGGTAGTCCCATAACAAAGCAGACATTCATGTTCTGTTGCTTCACCGGGCTGCGCCATAGCGATATGGTGAACCTTCGTTGGCGCAATATACAGAAGACCGACGATGGCGAGGTTATCAACCTCCCTTCTATGATAAAGACCGACAACCCTGTCATCATACCCCTCGGCAAACAAGCAAAACAATGGCTGCCGGAACGAACGGCTGACAACAAACCTGATGACAAGGTCTTCCCCGATGCTCCAACAACATGCAGAGCCAACAGAGCCTTGAAGCACATGGCTAAACGTGCCGGAATAGACAAGAATATCCACTTCCACATGTCCCGCCACACTTTCGCAACCATGAACCTCACAGCGGGAAGCGACCTCTATACTACAAGCAAGCTTCTCGGTCACACCAGCATCAACAGCACCCAAATCTATGCTGACGTGGTGATGGAGACAAAGATAAACGCTGTCAACTTGACGGCTGGGTTGTTTGGATAGAATAAGTAATTACACAACGGAAAATATAGAAAATTCGACTCAATTTAGTCAAAAGTCTTTTGTAATTCGCAAAAAAGTATTATCTTTGTAGCAGATTTCACTTACACATACCACAAAATTGTTACTAACACTAAATTAAGATTATGCCAGCAGATAAAAACAAAATGCAACGTTTCCGCATCATTGAGGAATGATTGAAAGAAACATCAAAGAAATATACCAAGAAAGACTTGAAGGAAAAAGTAAATCTGGTGATGGAAAGTATTCGTCATCCCGAGTGTTGCGTCAGTGTCAAGACAATCTTCAATGATCTGAAGGCTATGGACAAGATGCTTGGCAACGAAAACAGAATAGTTTCAAAGAGGGATGGGCATGCTACGTATTACAGGTACGAGAACGACAGATTTAATATTTTCAATACCGAGCTTAATGATAAGGAGTGGAACGACCTTCAAGCCGTTATCCAAACATTGAGCAAGTTCCGTGGTGTAGATGGCTATGGTTGGATAGATCGAACTATGCTTGATCTGGAATATAAGTTCGGATACGCCCATGAGAACCGAGGTGTTGAAGAGGTATTGTCGTTTGATAACAATGAACGCTTTATAGGCAGAGAGTACATCGATGGGGCTATTGATGCAGCGGTCAAACACCACCCGTTACATATTATCTATGAGCCTTTTGGTATGGAAGCCGTAGATTGGACCATCCATCCCTGGCATGTCAAGCAGTACAACAACAGATGGTTCCTTATGGGTTATGTTGACGAGGAGGAATGTGTCCGCACCTGTGCTCTTGACAGAATAAAGAAGATGGAACGTGCGCTCATTCAGTTCAAATATAACCGCTCCATCGATTACAAGACATACTTTGATGATATCGTAGGTGTGACGGTTCCGACCTTACCAGACAACCCCGAAGTGAAACGCCCTGCTGAGGACATACTGCTGAAATTCTCCGAGCGCGACTTCAACTACGTAGTGACAAAGCCACTGCATAAGAGTCAGGACATTGTTGACGAGGAACAAAAGCTAATATCCCTACACCTTATTATAAATAGAGAGTTCATCAACAAGATACTCGCTTTCGGCTCGAAGGTTGAGGTGATAACCCCAGGTTCCTTGCGTGCAATCATCAAGCGCAATGCAGAAGAGATGCTTGCAAAATACACAGATAAGACAGAATAAGAACAGAAAAAAATAAAAAATGTGAGGGCAGAACGAAAAAACATCGTTTTTCCCTCATATTTTTTTGTTTTAAGGTGCTAGCGTCTATAAAGGTTGCACGCTAACGTCGTACCTTTGCACTCGCAATCAAGAAACAAACATTATTAACCAACTAAAATTGAATACAATGAACACAGTATCAAACAACATGAGTGCAGCAACAGAGTCTAAGAACTACGTATTCTTCCCATTCTACATCTACAACGATGACGATGAGTTCGTCAAGGGCGACAGTGCCCGTCTGGAGCTGACAGAGGATGTCATCAAGCGCATAGCTGCCGAGATGGAGCAGGAGAATGCAGGCTATCCTGTGGAGATGTCCGGCCTGATGTGGCTCCAGCAGATGGTTGCCGAGCAGGTCTATAACGAGGACATCGAGCGAGTTCTCCCCGGAGAGGAGGACTACAGCGACTACTACGTATCGTTCGGTCAGCAGATGCCTGACGAACTCGTGAAATATGCAGACAAGTATGTCCGCTTTAAGGGTGTTACCCAGACCTTCTATATCAACAACGATGGCGAGGAGGTAAAGGATTCCTTCCTCTATCAGATTTCTAAGAAGGCTTTTGATGCCATGGTTGAGGTGTTAACCACACGGGATGACTCAAAGTCTGACTACCAGCAGCTGAAGGAACGCTTCCCTGAGATATACAACGAGGTTGCCGGTGATCCTCTTGAACAAGGTTTAAAGTGGTCTATCGCTCATTATGACGAGCCAAAAGAGGTGACGCTGAAGGAATTTCCTATCGAAATATACGGCAAAGCAGGCCTTATAGACCTTTTTTAACACGAAAAAGGGACACTATAGAGCATTTCTTTTGCGTAATTGCAAAAAAATATGTATCTTTGCACGTGCTTTATATTATATATCCATAAATCTAACCTCGTATGATAACAGGCGAAATAAAGAATAAGATTGACCAGATATGGGACACCTTCTTCGTAGCAGGTGTGACCAATCCTATCACCGTGCTGGAACAGATGACCTATATATTCTTCATGAAGATGCTCGACGACAAGCAGCTTCAGGAGGAGGATAATGCCCGCGACTGGGGACAGCAGATAAAGAATCCTACCTTCATCGAGGGACAGACATGGACAAACCCCGAAACTGGGCTGGAGGTGCCATACGAGCAGATGCGATGGTCGGTGTTCCGTCATACAGGTCCGGAGAATATGTTCAACATGGTGCGTCAGAATGTCTTCGAGTTCATCAAGCACATCGGCACGGGTGAGGAGTCGGCCTACAGCCGCTACATGAAGACTGCAATCTTCCTCATTCCTAACGCCCGTACGCTGACGAAGGTGGTCGATGGTGTTGATGCCCTGGATATGAACAACCGCGATGCTATGGGCGACGTATATGAGTACATCCTCGGCAAGATGGCAGCATCGGGCACTAACGGACAGTTCCGTACTCCTCGACACATCATCCGCATGATAGTAGAGATGATGGAGCCAACACCAAAGGATTATATCTGCGACCCTGCCATGGGTTCCGCCGGATTCCTTGTGGAGGCCGTGAAATATATCAAGGAGAACTATTCGCAGTCGCTCTATGCTGCCGAAGAGGTGCGCCATATGAAGACGTCGATGATAAACGGCTATGATACCGACCAGACCATGCTGCGCATAGGTGCCATGAACCTCATGCTCCATGACGTTACGGCACCTGAACTGGCATGGCGCGACTCGCTGTCAGAGCAGAACGAAGACCAGTCGTGTTATACGCTCATCATGGCCAACCCTCCTTTTGCGGGCAGTCTTGACAAGGGCAATATCAACAAGAAAATCTTAGCTTATGCCAACACCACTAAGACAGAGTTGCTTTTCCTTGCGCAGTTTGTTCGCTCTCTTGAGCTTGGTGGCCGCTGTGCCAGCATTGTTCCTGACGGTGTACTCTTCGGCACATCGAAGGCGCATGTGGCTATCCGTAAGGAGATAGTCGATAACCAACAGCTGCGTGCCGTCATCTCCATGCCGAGTGGTGTCTTCAAACCATACGCCGGCGTCTCTACTGCCGTCCTCATCTTCACCAAGACCAACAGCGGCGGTACGGACAAGGTATGGTTCTACGACATGAAGGCCGACGGCTTCTCGCTCGATGACAAGCGCTCAGTCATCAAAGATAACGACATACCCGATGTCGTCAACCGCTTCCACAACCTCGCCGCCGAGGCCTCTCGCACGCGAAAGGAGCAGAGTTTCTTCGTACCTGTTGAGGAAATCCGCCAGAACGACTATGACCTCTCTATCAATAAATATAAAGAGGTAGAGCGCGAAAAGGTAGAATACGAACCTGTTGCCGACATCCTTGCACGCCTCGAAAAGACGGAGAGCGAATATCTGAAAGGCTATAGCGAACTGTATAAAATGCTGGAGGAGTGATTATGCAAAATCCCGTAACAATAACAAGTGAAGACAAGCTTTTTGAGGTTGTCTCGCATCTGATAGATGAAAGCCGCAAGCAGGTTGTCAAGGCCGTTAACACCGCCATGGTATATACTTACTATGGTGTGGGGCAGTATATCGTGGAATACGAGCAAGGCGGCAATGCCCGTGCTGAGTATGGCAAGGGAGTGCTGAAACGGTTGTCGGAGCGACTAATAGAACAGTATGGCAAAGGCTGGTCTTATGCCAATCTGCGTAGCATGCGCCAGTTCTATATGATTTACTCCAAAATGCTAACCAGCGGTCAGCAAATTCAAAATGCTAACCAGCGGTCAGCAAATCATCAGTTTATGCTTCCCTGGACGCACTACCAGATTCTTATGCGTGAGAACAATCCTGATGCACGACGTTTTTATGAGATAGAAGCGTATAACCAGCAATGGAGCAAACGACAACTTCAACGTCAGGTGGCAAGCAGTCTCTATGAGCGTCTTGCCCTTAGTCGCAACAAAGACGAGGTGATGCGATTGGCAAATGAAGGGCAGACGATAGAGAAACCAACTGATATCATCAAGAATCCACTCACTCTTGAATTTCTCGGTATCAAGCCAGAGACAGCATACTCGGAGACACAATTAGAACAAGCTATCATAGACAAACTGGAGCAGTTCCTCCTTGAATGTGGCAAGGGCTTCCTCTTTGAAGCTCGACAGAAGCGCTTCACCTTCGATGAAGATAACTTCTATGTTGACCTTGTGCTCTACAACCGCATACTGCAATGCTATGTCCTTGTTGACCTGAAGGTGGACAAACTGATGCATCAGGACCTCGGACAGATGCAGATGTACGTCAACTATTTCGATCGCTACAAACGTCTGGAGCATGAGAAACCAACCATCGGCATCCTGCTTTGCAAGGACAAGAACGATGCTCTTGTGGAACTCACTCTCCCCAAGGATGCTAATATCTATGCTCAGCAATACGCTCTCTGCCTGCCGAAGAAAGAGGTACTGCAGCAGAAACTCCTGGAATGGGTTCGGGAGTATGAGGAAATCAACGATAAGGAGGACGACAGATGAAAGAAGGTTGGACATATAAAACATTTGGAGAAGTAGGCACTTTCCTTCGTGGTAAGAGCATACAGAAGGCAGACTTTGTGGAAAAAGGTTTGCCTTGCATCCATTATGGCCAGATTCATACAAAGTTCGGCATTTCTGTAGATAGGCATCTTTCAGAAATCTCGCAGGAGCTGTACAATAAGTCTATTATTGCTTCTCCTGGGGATGTTATAATTGCTATTACTAGCGAAGACCTTGAAGGCTCATGTAAGTCAACAGCTTGGCTTGGCGACTATGATATTGCAGTTAGTGCTCATGCAGCGGTATTCAAGCATAATCTTAATCCCAAGTTTATAGCTTACTACCTTCGCTCGAAGAGCTTCTATATTGAGAAGGAAAAGTATGCGCGTGGATTCAAGGTGATGGAGATAAAGCCTACAGACATAGCAAAGATACCGCTTCCTATCCCTTCTGCGGATATTCAGGCAAAGGTCGTTGCTGAGCTTGATAAAATCAATGAACTGATTACCCAGAAAGAGTCTCAGCTGCGTGACCTCGACAACCTCGCACAAAGCATCTTCTATGAGATGTTCGGCAATCCCGTGGAGAATGAAAAGGGATGGGAGGTCAAGAAGTTGGGAGAAGTGTGCGAATTAAAAGCAGGAAAAGCAATAAAGGCTTCAGAACTTTCTGATGATAATAAATATCCTTGTTATGGCGGTAATGGCGTTAGAGGATACATAAACAAATGTTCTCATGAAACTTCAGCACCGATAATCGGTCGGCAAGGTGCATATTGTGGAACTGTTAATTATGCTAAGGCACCCTTTTATGCAACAGAACATGCAGTTGTAGTTACTACAAAAGAACAACTTGAACAGAATTGGCTCTACTATACTCTGATTAATCTTAAGTTGTCAAGGTTCGCTAAAGGGCAAGCACAGCCAGGTATAGCCGTTGGTAATCTTAACGAATATGTGAATCTTCCCCTTCCCCCTCTCCCTCTCCAGCAATCCTTTGCCTCCAAGGTCTCTGCCATAGAGCCACAGAAGGCAAGTATCAAACAAAGCATCCACGACCTTGAAACCTTACTCGCATCACGTATGCAGTATTGGTTTGACTGAGCTCACGGCAGGTGGTTCGAATAATTCAAGACTATAATGACTAAAGAGAACAAAGACATACTCCTCCGCCTTCTGGACAAGCACAAGTCACTTGGCATCTCAGAGCAGATAGACTATGAGAAGTTCTACCTGTACTCCATCATCACGCACTCTACCGCCATCGAGGGCAGTACGGTGACAGAGGTGGAGGCGCAGCTGTTGTTTGACGAGGGTATCACCTCCAGCAAACGCACCATCGTGGAGCAGAACATGAACCTTGACCTGAAGGCTGCCTATGACTACGGCCGTGTGTGGATAAAGCGTCATGAGGACATCACCGTCTCTTCGCTCATCGCTCTCGCGGCAAAGGTGATGGCACGCACCGGCTCTGAGTATAACAGTCTTGGTGGCTCGTTTGATGCCTCGAAGGGCGAGTTGCGCAAGCTCAACGTCACGGCAGGTGCCGGAGGACGGTCGTATATGAGTTATCTAAAGGTGCCGCAGCACCTCGAAGCCTTCTGCCATGAACTCAACGATCGTCGCCGCACTCTTGACACCACAGACGTCGCCGCTATCTACGACCTCAGCTTCTGGGCACACTATGAGCTCGTCACCATACATCCTTGGGCTGACGGCAACGGCCGCACGTGCCGACTGCTTATGAATCTGCTGCAAATGGAGTATGGCGTGTTGCCGACAAAGGTGCTGAAGGAGGATAAGGCGGAATACATACAGGCTCTCATCGATACCCGCGAGCAGGAGGATATCGATATCTTCCTCGACTGCATGACACAGTTGCACGTAAGACACCTAACGGCGGATATCGACCAATATCTGCATTCTACGCACGAGAAAATGGCCGATAAACAAGATATCGCACAAGAATTAGCGAGAAAATGGTCGATAAAGCCTACTCTTGCTGCGAAACTGGCCGATATCATCGTCTTCTCTGCTGATAAGGAAGAGATAAGGACGGAAGACATAATCAATGAGTTCGGACTTACCGACACCACCGCCAAGCGATACCTACGCCAGCTTACAGAATTTGGATACCTTGAAGCACATGGCGGCAACAGAAACAGAACATATACAAACAAGACATAATCCCTACCATGGCAAAACGATATTATACATCCCTTCCGTCCGGTTATGCCGTCTGTCAGCATGCTGACTGCCCGATGGCAGAGACTTGTCTGCACCAGTTGGCTTACCCACAGCTGCTGCAGACGGAGACATATCTGCGTCTGCTCAACCCTGAGCGATGCACTAAGAGTGAGACGTGCGAGTTCTACCGTGATAACAAGCCTGTCATCTACGCCCGCGGCTTCACCAACTTCCAGCAGAAGATGTTCCCGCAACAATACAGCGCCTTCATGCAAAAATGTATCTCGCACTGGAGCCGTAACCCATACTTTGAACGCCGACGCGGTGATCGACCTATGCCCCCCAGCGAGCAGGAGTTCATCCTCAATACCCTCCGGGAGGTCGGGGTGACGGAAGAAATGCAGTTCGACAGCACTGAAGAGAACATCAACTGGGACGATTGACTCCGTACTCCTGTACAAGTACCGCAGTAATCTCATCAAAGTACTGCAGTAATCCTTACCAAGTACCGCAGTAATCCTTACTAAGTACTGACCCTAAAACCATCACTTGACATACCAATAACATAAAAGCTAAAACGTAAAACCATACATAACGATGAAAAACTTTGACTATATTCAGCAGCTTGCTGAGATTGTGCCAGGCTTCAAACGCCTGCATGACTACTGCGACAAGGCAGAGTCTTTCCAGACAACCTTCCCTGAGGAGTCTGCCAACAATGCGCGCAAGGCATTGGAGTGGCTCATCAAGAATATGCTCAAGATAAAGGGCGTACAGACATCCGAACGTGATAAACTTAACGACTTACTGCATATGCCTGAGACATACGCATTCATCAATCATGACTGGCACCTTGAGGATGACATTCGTATGGTGCAGAAGATAGGCAACTCCGCCAGCCATGACGGCTCAGAACCCGTAAAGAGAGTAAAAGCCTTCAAGTGCCTTCGCTCGCTATATAATGTTGTTCAGGGCTTCATGTACCGTTGGGGAGCCATCAAAGACCCGCTGATTCCGTTCAACGCAGAGCTTGTGCCACAGTCGCTGACGGGTCCTGTCGTAACCACCTCACCACAACCTCAGGTAGAGCCCGATGTGGTGACAAGCGTTCCTCGCGAGAATGTGGAGCATCCGCAGGTGCCAGAACTGCCGCAGGAAAGCCTCGCCAGCGAAGCCATCACCCGCAGGTATCTCATCGACTACATGCTCATTGAGGCAGGGTGGGACATCCTTGAGGTAAAAGGCGACATCCAAGGCGGCAAGGCATGCATAGAGGTGGAGGTCGATGGTATGCCGACACCTTCAGGTAAGGGCTATGCCGACTATGTACTCTTCAGCCGAGGAGGAAAACCACTTGCTGTCATCGAGGCGAAAGCTACAACTCACGAAGTTGGCGAAGGCCGCCGACAGGCGCTGCTCTATGCCGACTCGCTGGAACGTAAGTACGGTGTGCGACCTGTTATTTACTATACCAATGGCTTCAAGACGATGATTATTGACGGCATGGGATATATGGACCGGCCCGTCTATGGCTTCCATTCCATGGACGACCTGGAGCGCCTCATACAGAAGCGAGGCCGTGCTGAGATTCGCGACCTGCGCATCAACGAGGCCATCACCAATCGTCCTTACCAACAGACAGCCATCAAGAGCATCATAGAATGGCTGAACCAGAAGCATCGCCGTGGCTTGCTCGTGCTTGCAACAGGTACTGGTAAGACACGTGTCAGCATATCACTCTGCGACATCCTCATGCGTAATGACTGGGCAAAGAATGTGCTCTTCCTTGCTGACCGTACAGCACTGGTCAACCAGGCTCACAAGAACTACGAGGCATTGCTGCCCGATGTGAGCATGTCTGTCCTCAGTGAAGAGAAAGAACCTGACATGCAAGCGCGCATCATGTTCTCCACATACCAGACGATGATAAACTACATCGACAAGGAGGACAAACCATTCAGTGTGGGACGCTTCGACCTTATCATCATCGACGAGGCTCACCGTAGTGTCTTCGGACGTTATGGCGCCATCTTCAACTACTTCGACTCGTTGCTTATCGGTCTCACCGCCACACCTCGTGACGAGATTGACCGCAGCACCTACGAACTCCTGCAACTCGACAACGGCACACCTAACTACAGCTATGACCTTGACGAGGCTGTGCGCGATGGCTATCTCATACCATACGAGACGCTGCAGTATCACTCAAAGATTATGGAGACGGGCATCAAGTGGGATGACCTGCCGAAAGATCAACGTGATAAACTTGAGGAAGTATGGACCTACGAGAAGGCTCTTGCCGGCATGGGCGATGATGAGGAGTACCATCGCGATATAGAATCAAAGGAAATATTCAACTATCTCATCAACAACGACACCATCGACAAGGTGCTACAGGAACTGATGCTGAAAGGCTTGAAGGTGAACGGTGGTGAGGATGTCGGCAAGACAATCATTTTTGCTATGAACCACTTGCATGCCGAGCAGATTGTGAAGCGTTTCCGTGAGCTATACCCCGAGAAGGGCGAGAAGTACTGCCAGCTTATCGACAATTACGTAAAGTATGCCAACTCTCTTATTCTTGACTTTGGCGAACAGGAGAAGCAACCTCAGATTGCCGTGTCGGTTGATATGCTCGATACGGGCGTTGACGTGCCAAGCATACTGAATCTCGTGTTCTTCAAACGCGTGAAGTCAAAGATAAAGTTTATGCAGATGATAGGCCGAGGCACACGTCTCTGTCCTGAGGTCTATGGCGACAAGAACAAAGACAAATTCTACATCTTCGATTGGTGCAACAACTTCGAGTATTTCTCTGTGCATACCGATGGTGCAGAACCTGTCATCGTAAAGTCTTTGACAGAACGTCTGTTCTCCCTGCGTCTTGACATTGCACTCGCCCTTCAATCGGCAGAGCATCAAGAGCGAGAGGCAGACAAGAAACTTCATGACGAACTCAAGGACATTCTGCAAGCACAGGTAGATAGCCTTAGCATGGCACGTATCGATGTCAGGGAAAAGATAGAACTCATTGAGCCTTATCGCAGCAAGGATGCATGGCTGTGTCTTAGTGAGGTTGATGTGGCGAAACTGAAGAATATCGCTTCTCTGCTGCCTCGCCCTAATGAGAATGATGCAGCAAAGAAATTCGACATCCTGATGCTTCACCTGCAACTTGAGAAGGTAGATAGCACGGTTAACGCCGACAAGGCTCGCCAGAGTGTCATCGCCATTGCGAAACTGCTTGAGGAGAAAGCAACAATACCTTTGGTGAAGGCTCGCATCACTACCATCCGCGAGGTGCAGACCGTGGATTTCTGGGAGACAGCCACCATTGATAGATTAGAACGCGTGCGTAAGGAACTGCGTGACCTTATCCATATTCTTGCAGAAAGCCGTAATGACAAAAAGTTCATCATTGACGTTGAGGACAGCACATCTTCAGATGCCGATGCAGCACGTGTAGCATTGCGAGCAACTTATAAGCAACGCGTCGTGGATTATCTTGCCACTCACACCGACAACCCAACGCTAAAGAAGATTCAAGACTTCGAGCAACTGACCAATGCAGACATATTGGAGTTGCAGCGAGTGTTATGGGAAGAACTCGGCACACGCGAAGAATACAATGAGATAACTGATGGCAAACGTTACAGCATGAATGTTGCTGCCTTCATACGTGTCATCAACGGCATTGACCGAAAGAAGGCATTGGAGAAGTATGCGGAGTTCATCAAGGGTGCTGATCTCAATGCAGGACAGGAGCAGTACCTGAAGAATATCCTCGACTATATCAGCGTCAATGGCGATATAGAGCTTAGTGACTTCATGGAGTACCCACTAAAGCATTACCGCTGGCGTGATGTCTTCGGCAACCAGTTCGTCGGCCTGAAAGATTTCGTGCAGAAAGTGCACCAAGTTATTTCAATTACGGCCTAATAAGAAAAGAGAATTACACTCTAAAGCGCCTGTTTTAGGAGGAAAATGAGAAAAAACTCATTTTTCTCCTATTTTTTTCGCTATTAGCGTTTAGCGTTACAAAAGGTTGCACGCTAAAGCTGTACCTTTGCATTCAGAAATAAGAAACATGGCGAACGGATGCCAGAATTCTTATCAATGTTACACCTTATATATAATATATTACTATGGCCAAAACAATTTTGAACAACACAGAGAAGAACCTCGTTAAAAACGCAGTAACGAAGCAGGGTTTCAAGTGCAAGACATCGAAGAAGCGCATTCGTGAGTGGTACGTCAACGAGTACACCGGCAGCTTCGGCTACGAGGATAACGAGATATATTTCAACGGACAATACATCTATGTAGCATAAAAAATCAAGAAAAAAGCAAAGTGTTGTTACCACGCAAAAATCTTGCACGCTAAACGGTTACCTTTGCACTCAGAAAGTTAAAGATAAGACTTTCAAGCAGAGTGAAAGAAACACTATGTATAACCCTAAAATTAAAATGACTATGACAAAAGTTAGTAAGATTATGAGAGTTGAGTGCTTCGTTGTAAACGACACTAAGAACGATGAGTTTGAAAATGTGCTGGAGATGCTGATGGTTCCTGTTCGCTGCTACGATGAGAACAGCAACACGTATGTAATCAACGTGACGTACAAGCTCTGGAGTTACATACAGCGTGAGTGTCGCTTCCGTGAGATTGACGTACTGCCTCAAGATGGCTTCCGTAAGGCTGTCGTGAACGCAGAGGCTTATGAAGAGTATCGTGAACAGAAGAAACGAGCAAAGCAAGCACTACGCATGGCAGTATAACCATCGCTCATCGAGAGATTATCAACTAACATAACTACTAATACCTAAAACACAAAAATTATGGCAACTATCTTGAACAACACAGAGAAGAACCTCGTAAAGAACGCAGTAAAGAAGCAAGGCTTCAAGTGCAAGGCATCGAAGAAGCGCATCCGTGAGTGGTACGTTAACGAGTACACTGGCAGCTTCGGCTACGAGGACAACGAGATATATTTCAACGGACAATACTTATATATAGCGTAATATGTTATACTTCAACAGAAAGGAATCGAATGATTACGGCATCTTCAAGATGCTTGTGCAGAAAGAGAAGAACGACAGACAGAACCGTTTGGTGGCAAAACTTGTCAAGTCAGTACCTGTAGAACCTGACGGCACAATCGTCGCTGACCCAGAGAAGAACTTTCTCGTGGCAATGAAAGGCCCCCGAGGAACATTCGCAACATCACTGAGCAGCATGGTCTTCTCATGGGAGATAGACGACAAAGATGTTGACGAAGCGTTGGAAGACAAAGATATGATAGGAGTGTTCCTGGTGGATGTCTTAGAAGAGACTCCTGAGTATATTTTCTTTGAATTGGCAGCGATGTTGGACAAAAATCTTGCAAATTACATAGAAAATAATTAGCAACAATATTTACAATGCAAAAAAGTTGCACGCTAAACCCGTACCTTTGCACTCACAATAAGGAAATAGATGTTAAACTTATAATCTTTAATGTTATGAAACACAATCTTACAAAGTCAAAGTTTGTTACATTCAGCCAGTGTCCTAAAGCTCTTTGGATGCAGGTCAACAAGCCAGAAGAGACTGCAGTGCTTGATGCTAATACTCTTGCACGCATAGAGACAGGCAAGAAGGTTGGCGAGCTGGCTAAGGGACTTTTCGGTGAACACCTTGATGTAACGACACTCAAGGGAGACGGTCATCTTGATATCTCGGAGATGATACTGAAGACTCACGATGCAGTAGCAAAAGGCACCGACATAATCTGTGAGGCAGCTTTCTCCATCAACGGCAACTATTGTGCTGTTGACATCCTCCGCAAGAAGGACAATGGTTATGCTATATATGAAGTGAAGAGCTCTACTCATTATGACGAAGACCGTTATTATCAGGACGTGGCATACCAGAAATGGGTGCTTACACAATGTGGCATCAACGTCACCGGCACATACCTCGTATATATAAATAATGAGTATGTACGAGAGGGTAAGCTGGATATACAGAAGCTCTTCTCTGTCCAGGACATAGCAATCAACGTCGATGCACTTATGCCGGAACTTGCTGCCACGGTTCACGAGGCGCATAAGATACTATCCGAGAAAGAAGAGCCTGTGCAGCCCCTCGGTTGTAACTGTGGCAAACCAGGAGAGTGCACTTTTTGGAACTATTGTGCCAAGCATGTACAGTCGCCGTCCGTCTTTGACCTGTACCGTATGAATACAAAAAAGAAGTTTGACTTCTATGCTGATGGAATCGTGTCCTTTGCTGACCTTCGTAACGAGAAGTTGTCGGCAACACAGAAGATGCAGGTGGAGTGTACGCTTGATGACACTGACAAGATTGACACTGTCGGAATATGTAAGTTCCTTGACACTCTTGACTATCCGCTATACTTCCTCGACTTCGAGACGATGCAGCCTGCGATACCAGAGTTTGATGGTACAAAGCCGTATCAGCAGATACCATTCCAGTATTCTCTGCATTACATAGAGGAAAAGGGAGGGGAACTGAAGCATACGGAGTTCCTTGGCGACGGTACGTCTGACCCACGCAGAACCTTGGCAGAGCAGCTTTGCAAGGACATTCCAATGGGAGTTTGTTCACTTGCATACAATATGAGTTTTGAGAAGACAAGACTTCATGAGCTTGCTCTCGCTTTTCCCGACCTCGCAGAGCACCTGATGGATATTCATGCTAACATGCGTGACCTCCTCGTACCATTCCAAAAAGGTTGCTACTACACACCGGCCATGGGCGGTTCGTTCTCCATCAAGAGTGTCTTGCCTGCACTGTTCCCTGACGATCCAGAACTGGATTATCACAATCTCGAAGGTTCTGTACATAACGGCGGAGAGGCAATGACTATCTACCCTCAGATTGGAAGTATGACAGCGGAGGAGAAGGCAAATACACGCCATTCGTTGCTGAAATACTGCGAGTTAGACACCTACGCTATGGTGAAGGTCTGGCAGAAACTATATACCACTGCGTGCTAATACACTCACATAATTAAGGATAATACCATGTTAAGACTTGTGGAAATAATCAGAGAAAAGGGTATCACCAATGTGACACTGGCTAAGATGCTTAATGTCACCCCTCAATATATTGGTGAAGTGGTGAACGGACATCGTAACATTACGGTAGACAAAGCGAAGAGAATTGCTGATGCATTGGAGGTACCACTGGCTGCCTTGTTTGAGGGATATGCATCGCCTGCCATCCATAATGTCGTTCAGTGTCCCTACTGTGGCATAAGCATCAGGTTATTGAAAACTGGATAAGCCTGACAAGGTGAGTGTAAAGCCCATAGGGTTTAATTCTGTCACAGAATTCAATTATATTTCATAATAAATCGAAAAAATTTATTACCTTTGCAATTAAAACAATATAATTTATGAGAAAAGAAACAGCGTTAGAGCAGTACAAAAGACTCTTTACCCCTAACACCAATTTCGTAGGAGCGTCAGACGGTACTGATTTGAAGTTTCACCAGACCTATCCAACCTGTCCTCAGGTTCAGAGCATCAGATGCCTTGACATCGAGGTTGACTGTGATACTGCCGAATCCTGGATGAACATGGACGGTGAGGGAGAGGAACCAAATATGTACAGCATTCTCATGGACTCTGAACTTGAGAAGGCTCTTCTCAACAAGGATGTGATGGACTACATAGATGTTAACGTCAAGGAGAAGAAATTTCTGGACGAGATGCCAGTCATCCTCAACCCTGTGAATCCTGTTAACCTTGTACGTTTCTATAATAATGAGTTAGGATGGGAGACCATCGTTCAGATAAAGGAGATGCGCACCTCCGTCGGTCTCTTTATCGACTGCGAACTGTTTGAGGATATAATAGAGTTCGATGACCTCTTCAATGAAGGTGACAATACAGATAGCAAGGTTTTCGTTTACCTCTACTGGGACAAGGTGCTGACACGCTCATGGGATCCTTCTGAGGACCAGAAGGTAGAGGCACCAAAGTTGATAGTAGCGAACTTGTGCACCAAGGACTCTGACCTCACCAAGGATGCCTTCAAAGGTCTGGCGGAAGCCTTCAACAAGGGCGAGGAAGTCGTTCTGGAATGGCCGTTGAAGGAGGATCTGCAAATCCGCGAAGGTGACAAGGTATGGCTTATGATGATAGATGAGCTGCAAGACGGCTTTGTCGCTACAGGAACAATCTTATCTGACACAGCCAAGACCAGCACCTCGTTAGCATCGAAGGATGGCTGTCATAATGTCCGCATCAAGATGGACACCATGTATAACCCTGATGGATATATCTGCAATACAGATGAAAGACTCCTCCCAGAGTTTGTTAATGCAGACAACGGATTAGAGGTGGCAGCCCCAGAACGTAAACGGCGTTTACAGGAGTATATGGACTTCTTTGTACAAGGCTACAACATGCGTCCCGAGAAGTTCCGCAACATATCATACTTCGTAAAGCCGAAGAATAAGCAGTAGCATTCTCTAATGAAATCTCATTTTTTGTCAATAAAGAGCGGGGCGTACAAAGGGTACATTCCGATGTGCGCCCTTTTTATTTACAAAAGATGTATAAGATTCCTCAAAATATACAAGAAAATTTGCACATCTCACAAGAAAAGTGTAATTTTGCGAATAATTGTTTACTAAAACCTATCTATTATGGCAAAGTATAATATTCCTTATTTCATCATAGAAAATGATGAGAATGTCGTGTTTGACTCAAGCATCGACGTCAGTTTCACAAAAGCTGACATTAAAGAGTTGGAAGAATTTGTTGTAGAACACAACTACTCCCCAGAGTTCGTTGATGTACCAGCACATATGTATGACAAATGCTTATCCAAAGCCTCTGATTTAGCTTTGCGTGAATATCCACAGTTTGCCGATCCGGACAACAACTTAAGTCTCGTATTCGAGCAGTATATCCCTGAAAGTCTGTGGGATGCGCTTCCTGAAGACATGCAAGAGGAAATGAACAAAAACATCCCTGAAGACGAAGCCGTTGAGGGAGGAGAAT
>R03__coassemble_644_pt1 | contig 18863 bp, 13 predicted proteins | sample R03__metabat2_low_PE_024 | metagenome-assembled genome bin R03 | reverse complement strand
AGTCAACTAATGTAGAGGCTCCTGACTACCGCACATCACTCGACAAGATTGACCATATAGAGGTCTTACGCGGCCCGGCGTCATCGCTTTACGGCAACGTAGCACTCACCGCTGTTGTCAACATCATCACACGAAAGGGCAGCGAGGTGGATGGCAACCACGTTTCGGCTATCTACGGCAGCGGCAACACCATCGGCGTGAACCTCATGCGTGGCAAGGGTGGCTTCCGCACCGACTATCTTGCGTGGGCAAGTCTCTACACTTCGAAGGGAGAAAAAGTGCCATATGGAGATTCCGGGGGACAGCCAACAGGGACATCTTACATCAACTCATATCGCAATCTTCCGGCATTTGACATCGGCACACGCATACGCTGGGATGACATTAACCTGCACTTCAGCATACAGCATGCAAAACGTGTGCCTTACGAGAACCTCGTCTGCGAGAGCTCATACACCTATGACAACTACGCATACGACCATTCCACGAAGCCAGGAACATCGCGCATGAGCATTAACCTTGCAGCCGACTACAACCATACGTGGAACAATTTCACCCTCTCTGCTTCCGTCCAGGGCAACTACGAGCGCTCAACAATCTACAATGTTTTGGCCGACAGCATAGAAGAAGATTATGCAAAAATAATCATAAACTTAGCGAAACTGGGCGATTTAATAACGCCTATGACCAGTGGTGTATGGCAGACAGTGTCCTGGCAGGGATATTCTGCAAGTTCAAATGTATCAGGTGCCTATTCATATGCTCTCGGCAAACAGACCGGAACGGTCATCGGCGGACTGCAGTTTGACTATTTCACGCTGACGCAAGGCAATGCCACATTCGGTGAGAATTACAAATCAATTAAATATTCGACAAACAGTCTCTTCGCTTCGGGCGACGAGTACACCTCGTCGGCATTCCTGCAGCTGAAGCATTGCTTTACCGAAAAGTTCATCTTCAACGGCGGATTACGCTACGATAATAAGCGTCGTTACAACGGCGAACATATCTCTGTGTTCTCGCCACGTATGGCATTGATATGGCTGATGACAAAGAACAGCAGCTTGCGTGCCAGCTACGCACAGTCGTTTGTTGACGCTCCTTACATCTACCGCGCATGCCGACTGAACATACTTCGCGGCGAACTGAAGCCACAGAAAATAAACTCTGTACAACTGGGCCTCACCACATCATGGCCAAGCCTTAACCTTAAGTGGGAGCTGAACGCTTTCTACAACAACTGTGTCGACCTCGTACTCATCGGAGGCAAGACAGCCAGGACGGAAGAGGAAGTTTATTCTGACATCGAAGCATTCACCAATGCCGGTAAAGCAAACGTCGGCGGACTGGAGACGATACTCACTTTCGAGAAGCCATCAACTCTCGTTACCCTCAACATGACCTACCAACACCCGTTCCAATATGAGGAGGACGACACGATGAAGGTTGACTTTATCCCTAACGTCCCCGAGTTCTTGGCCAACCTGACAGTAGCGCAGAAAATACTGAAGATAAAGCGTTGGGGCAGCATATGGGTAAGAGCAAACGCACACATGCAGTCTTTGTCCAAAAACACGCTATGGAACCTACTTAATACAATATGGTATAAAAAGGACGGTAGCACCTTCGACAAAGACATATGGTATGACAATCAGCCTTTCTACTTAACTGCCAACGCCGGCATAGAATGGCGAGTGAAGAAACTACAGCTTGCCTTTGATGTTTATAACATCTTCAACAGAGACTACTACGTCGGCTCGCGCACCAACGTTCCACAACCGCAACAGTCGCGGCACTTCATTGTAAAGGCAGCCTTCGGATTCTGATACATGTCGTACCCTATAAAGAAATACATGACAAAACGTTTCATCATATTATTCATCTCACTCATCACGGTCGCTGTGCAGCTGTCTGCACAGGACACACCTACCATGAGTTCGGAGACGGACAATATGTCTTTGTTGCAGGAAGCAGAGGATGAATATAACAACGGACATTTCAACAAGGCCATCAAACTGCTGAAGAGCGTATGCCGTTCGCAGGACGAACAGCTCTCTGCCGATGCCTATCACCTCATGGCGCAGTGCCATGTGGAGATGGGTAACATCAAGAAGGCAGAGGAGGACGTACAGCATATGATGCAGAAGAACCCATACTTCACTGTGTCATCGAGAGAGAATCCCATCATCGCACACTTTATTTCACAGAGCCGGACAAAGAGCGCTACCATCGTAACGGCATCACAGCAGGCTGAGAGCATCGACGAGACACCTGTCCCTGTGACACTCATAACACGCGAGATGATAGACGCCTGCGGTGCCACAAACATTCAGGACGTGCTGCTGCAGTACGTCCCTGGCATGTCGAAGGTAGAAGGTGTCGAGGCGAACATCGCCATGCACGGTGTCTATTCGCACACTCAGGAGGGCATACTCATAATGCTTGACGGACATCGTCTTAACAGCCAGTCAACTAATGTAGAGGCTCCTGACTACCGCACATCACTCGACAAGATTGACCATATAGAGGTCTTACGCGGCCCGGCGTCATCGCTTTACGGCAACGTAGCACTCACCGCTGTTGTCAACATCATCACACGAAAGGGCAGCGAGGTGGATGGCAACCACGTTTCGGCTATCTACGGCAGCGGCAACACCATCGGCGTGAACCTCATGCGTGGCAAGGGTGGCTTCCGCACCGACTATCTTGCGTGGGCAAGTCTCTACACTTCGAAGGGAGAAAAAGTGCCATATGGAGATTCCGGGGGACAGCCAACAGGGACATCTTACATCAACTCATATCGCAATCTTCCGGCATTTGACATCGGCACACGCATACGCTGGGATGACATTAACCTGCACTTCAGCATACAGCATGCAAAACGTGTGCCTTACGAGAACCTCGTCTGCGAGAGCTCATACACCTATGACAACTACGCATACGACCATTCCACGAAGCCAGGAACATCGCGCATGAGCATTAACCTTGCAGCCGACTACAACCATACGTGGAACAATTTCACCCTCTCTGCTTCCGTCCAGGGCAACTACGAGCGCTCAACAATCTACAATGTTTTGGCCGACAGCATAGAAGAAGATTATGCAAAAATAATCATAAACTTAGCGAAACTGGGCGATTTAATAACGCCTATGACCAGTGGTGTATGGCAGACAGTGTCCTGGCAGGGATATTCTGCAAGTTCAAATGTATCAGGTGCCTATTCATATGCTCTCGGCAAACAGACCGGAACGGTCATCGGCGGACTGCAGTTTGACTATTTCACGCTGACGCAAGGCAATGCCACATTCGGTGAGAATTACAAATCAATTAAATATTCGACAAACAGTCTCTTCGCTTCGGGCGACGAGTACACCTCGTCGGCATTCCTGCAGCTGAAGCATTGCTTTACCGAAAAGTTCATCTTCAACGGCGGATTACGCTACGATAATAAGCGTCGTTACAACGGCGAACATATCTCTGTGTTCTCGCCACGTATGGCATTGATATGGCTGATGACAAAGAACAGCAGCTTGCGTGCCAGCTACGCACAGTCGTTTGTTGACGCTCCTTACATCTACCGCGCATGCCGACTGAACATACTTCGCGGCGAACTGAAGCCACAGAAAATAAACTCTGTACAACTGGGCCTCACCACATCATGGCCAAGCCTTAACCTTAAGTGGGAGCTGAACGCTTTCTACAACAACTGTGTTGACCTTGTTCTCATCGGAGGAAAGACAGCCAGGACGGAGGAGGAGACAAATGCTGATATCGAAGCATTCACCAATGCCGGTAAAGCAAACGTCGGAGGACTGGAGACGATACTCACTTTCGAGAAGCCATCAACTCTCGTTACCCTGAATATGACCTATCAACACCCGTTCCAATATGAGGAGGACGACACGATGAAGATTGACTTTATCCCTAACGTCCCTAAATTCATGGCCAACCTGACTGTGGCACAGAAGGTGCTGAAGATGAAGCGTTGGGGCAGCATATGGGTAAGAGCGAATGCACACATGCAGTCTTTGACAAGGAATACCACATGGAACTTACTCTTTACATTGATGTTTAAGAACATTGGCGGCTCATACAACTCTACCTATTATTATGATGATCAGCCATTTTACCTCACTGCCAACGCCGGTGTAGAGTGGCGAGTGAGAAAACTACGACTTGCCTTTGATGTATATAACATCCTCAACAGAGACTACTACGTCGGCTCGCGTACCAACGTTCCACAACCGCAACAGTCGCGGCATTTCCTCGTAAAGGCGGCCTTTGACTTCTAATATGGCATACACAAATCCTATTCTTGAACTCGAGAAGCAGAAGCTGCTGCTGCGCAAGGAGTATGAGGCCGAGCGCGAAGCGTTTCAGCAACAGACCGAAGCACAGGGCATCGGGCGCAAGCTGAAGCGCGGCGATGCGTGGTGGCCCCTGCAGGCTGGCAAGTGCTACTATAACTCGCTGAACCAGTACTGCATAGAGCTGTTCCGCTCAAAGGATGATGATAGCGACCATAACTTTGAGTACGGACGGCCCATTTGCTTCTTTTCACTACAGAGAGAGACTGTTGATGGCAAGGTAATACCTGCCAAGAACGAGAAACCACACTATTTTTCTTTCACCGCAACCGTATCGTATGTCGAGGACAACCGTATGGTGGTGGCACTTAACAACGAGAGTCACGCTGCCGAACTTCAGCAGTGCGACAGCCTCGGCGTGCAGCTGTCGTTCGACGAGACGTCATACCGCATCATGCTCGACGCTCTCGACCGCGTAATACGTGGCAAAGGCTCACGTCTGACTTACCTCCGCGACCTGTTCTACACCGATATGCCTGCACAGCGCTTCAAGTTCGACGAGGTGAAGCTGCCATGGCTGAACCCGACGCAGGAGCATGCCGTCAACGAGGTGCTACGTGCCAAGGACGTGGCCATCGTGCATGGACCTCCGGGGACAGGCAAGACGACAACGCTCGTGGAGGCTATTTTCGAGTGCCTCCGTCGTGAGAATCAGGTGCTGGTATGTGCTCAGAGTAACATGGCTGTTGACTGGATATCCGAGAAGCTTGTTGACCGCGGCGTACCCGTTCTGCGTATCGGCAACCCTACACGTGTCAACGACAAGATGCTGTCATTCACCTATGAGCGACAGTTTGAGGCTCATCCTGACTATGAGCAGCTATGGTCCATACGCAAGGCGATGCGTGAGCTGCGTGCTCATCGCAAACGTGGTGACCACTCGTTCCACCAAAAAATGGAGCGCCTCAGCTCACGTGCTACGGAGCTGGAGATGCGCATCAACCAACAGCTATTCAACGAGGCACGCGTCGTGGCGTGCACGCTGGTAGGCTCAGCCAACCGTCTTCTCGACGGCATGAAGTTCGGAACGCTCTTCATCGACGAGGCAGCACAGGCACTGGAGGCAGCATGCTGGATTCCTATCCGCCGCGCTTCGCGTGTCGTACTGGCAGGCGATCACTGTCAGCTTCCACCTACCGTAAAGTCCTACGAGGCCATGAAGGAAGGACTGGGCGTAACGCTTATGGAACGAATAGTCCGCCAGAAACCTGACGTCGTGACGCTGCTGACAATGCAGTACCGCATGAATGAAGAAATCATGCGGTTCTCGTCAGAATGGTTCTACCACGGACGTGTGGAGTCAGCCCCCGAGGTAAAGGACCGCTCCGTCCTTGACTACGACATCCCGATGCTGTGGATTGACACAGCCGACATGTCGTGTCGGGAGGAATTCGTGGGCGAGTCATACGGCCGCATAAACAAGACAGAGGCACGTCTGACACTCGCCGCTCTGCAGCTCTACTACGACAAAATAGGTCGCGAGCGCATTCTCGACGAGCGCATCGATGTCGGCATCATCTCGCCTTACCGTGCTCAGGTGCAGTATCTGCGGCAGCTGATAAAGCAGAACGCATACTTCAAGCCGTACCGCAGCCTCATCTCGGTGAACACCGTCGATGGTTTCCAAGGGCAGGAGCGTGACGTCATACTCATCTCTCTTGTCCGTTCGAACGACGAGGGGCAGATAGGATTTCTCCGTGACCTACGCCGTATGAACGTAGCCATCACCCGGGCACGCATGAAGCTAATCATCCTTGGCGACGCACCCACTATGACACGCCATCCGTTCTATAAGCGGCTGTACGACTACATAGAGTCTCTCTGACAGCCAGTAGCAGCAAGTTACTGGCTTACTTTTAGCACATCATGATATAATTACTCAGTCTTTACAACACAATTACTGAGTCTTTGTAATGTAATTACTGAGTCTTTACAGCGTAATTACCGAGTCTTTACATTATAACAAGCAGCAAGTAGAAACGTAATATGATACAACTGACAGACTTAACGATAGGTTATGGCAAGAAGACAATTGCCTCGGCACTGAACGCCACACTGCAACCCGGACGGCTGACATGTCTCGTTGGGCGCAACGGTACGGGCAAATCGACGCTGCTACGCACACTGGCGGGTTTCCAGCCGCAGCTGGGTGGCACGGTAACCGTTGACGGTGAGGATCTGCAGACGCTATCGCGTAAGGCACTGTCGCGCAAGATAAGCGTCGTGCTGACATCCCGCCCGCAGATGCAGAACATGACGGCACGCGAGGTGATAGCAATGGGCCGTTCGCCATACACTGACATGTGGGGCTCGCTGCGCGATGATGACAGGCGCATGGTTGAGGAGAGCATCGCGAGCGTCGGCATCACGCAGCTTGCCGAACGCGACATCGACACGCTCTCCGACGGTGAGTGTCAGAAGGTCATGATAGCCAAGGCACTGGCACAACAGACACCGGTAATCCTGCTCGACGAACCGACAGCGTTCCTCGACTACCCGTCGAAGGCCGAGACAATGCGGCTGATGAAGGACATCGTCAGCAGGCCTGCAACCGCCACCGGCACCACCGAAGGCAGCCAGCGGGCAGCACTGCTCTCGACACACGATATGGAGATGGCCCTGCGCCTTGCCGACATGCTGTGGGTGATGACCAAAGACCACCGGCTGGTGTGCGGCACTGCCGACGAACTTGACACCTTATTATATAATGAGGGGTTGAAGTTCAGATTCTAATCTGACTTCAACCCCTTTTCTTTTTTATAGGCAGCGGCTGGCAAAGTGATAACACCAGCGCCACAGCACAATAACCGGACAATTGTCCGATATCGGGCAATCACCCTGCATCTGCGCCGCCTTGCTCAGCCAGCGCTACTGTCTTACTCAGCCAGCGCTACTGTCTTACTCAGCCAGCGCAACCGCCTTGCTCAGCCAGCGCAACCGCCTAGCTCAGCCAGCGCAACCATCTTACTCAGCCAGCACTACCGCCTTGTTCAACCACTTACAGCAGGCCATCCTCCGCAGCATTCAGGAAGTTGCGAACGGTGATATCGCCCTCTGTCCTCTCCTCATGCCCTGCATACACCACCATGCGGTCAATGACAGGGCGGTTCACCCACTTCGGGAACGCCTTCAGAGCCTTCTCGAAACTGGCGGTGTAGGTCATGGCACTCTTTATCTCTATCGCACGCAAGCCATCACGGCACATCTCGACGAGGTCAACCTCGTTCTGATTTGAGTCACGATAGAAGAAGAGGTTCGGCTCGCGCATCTCGTTGAGACAGCGTTTGTAAGCCTCAGCAACGATAAGATTCTCGAACAGGTGGCCACGCATCTTGTCACGGCCCATCTCCGTCTCGCTGTTTATGCTCAGCAACGATGCCGCAAGGCCTGTGTCACAGAAGTACAGCTTCGGACTTTTGGTAAGCCGCTTGCCGGTATTCTCGTAGTATGGCGGCAGCAGGAATATGATGTAAGACGTCTGCAGAATGCTTATCCACGCCCGAATGGTATTCGCTGACACGCCAACCTCGTTGCCAAGCTCTGCCGCATTGAACACCGAGCCAATCCTTGCAGCACACAGACGTATGAATGTGCGGAACTGCATAAGGTCCTTGACGTTAGTAAGCAGGCGCACATCACGCTCTATGTAGGTCTTGATGTAAGCCGGATAGAGATATCGGGCTATGTTCTTGCCAGTGCAGACAGCAGGGAACAGCCCACGGAACAGCAGCGCGTCAAGCGACATATCGCGGGCCAGCGGCATCACCTCCGACAGTGCCATCGGCATCAACTCGAACACGCCGCTGCGCCCCGCAAGGCTCTGCGTCATCGACTTCAGCAGCGTGAAGTTGTTGCTTCCCGACAATATGAAACGCTTCTCGGGGTGTTCATCGACAATGCCCTGTATGTACGACAGCAGTTCAGGCACCGACTGCACCTCGTCGAGAATCATTCCTTCTGGGTGTTGGTTAAGGAATGCCCTCGGGTCGGCTATTGCCGAAGAGCGTGTATCGAGGTTCTCAAGGCTATAGTAATTTAGTTCAGAGAAGTGCGAACGGATAAGAGTTGTCTTGCCACTCTGTCTTGGTCCGGTGACGGTTATCACCGGAAAATATCGTGATGCCTCACGTATTTCGCTGGCAATGTTACGTCTCACGACAGCCTGTCTGACTGCCGGAGTGTCTTCACTGACCATTCCATCGCCCATCATGGCAAGGAATTCGTCAATGCTATATTCACGTATGTTATGGTAGCCGGTATTCATGACGGTTTTGGTTGGTTTTTATGGGTTGTCGTTTGTTATTTTCTCTTGTTTTTATTTTGCAGTTGCAAAGGTACGAATAATATTTTGAACTGCCAAATTTTTTATCAACTTTTTATGCATTTCGGAAGTTGCATTTCCGTTTTGCATACTTTTTAGCGGTTTTTGGGCTTATTTTTATGTATTTCGGAAGTTGTATTTCCGTTTTGCATATTTTCTCCTCAGCGTATTCATACATATAGTATATCGTCTTTTTGTACCATGTTTGCCATGTTCATGCTGTATTCCATATTGACGTACGGAGCATTTTTTAGGGGATTTCCTTTTAGAATTAAGGGATTTTCCTTTTGCATTCAAGATTTTATTTGTATCTTTGCAGCGATTTCAGAAACAAGACCAACATTAATAATAGAAAAGAAATGAAAAAACTGAAGACATTCGTCATGATGGCAATAGTTGCCTTATTGACAACCGCAAGTTTCTCATCTTGCCGCGACGAAGGCATAGCAAGTTCGCTTGATGGCATCTGGAGCGGAAACATGTACTCTACTTACGGCAGCTACACGAGTACATATTCTGAGATAGAGTTCATCCCTGACGGAGCATTGACGACATCAGGCACGGGCTACTGGGCAGACTACTACAACTACACATGGGGCAACAGAAGCTACATCTGCAACCGAATAACCTGGACAGTAAAGAACGGCAACATCTATGTCCGCTTTAAGGACGAGGGCACGGAAATCGTCATCTACAACTATTCTCTCAACAACCGCTATTTCGAAGGACGCCTTGAGGACAACGGACGGACAGTCAGTTTCAGCCTTACACGCATCTCAGCACCACGCTACGGCAGCTGGAGCAGCTATGGCTACTATGACTACGACTACTACGGATACACCTACAACCAGGCAAAGGGTAGCCGCAGCAAGAACGACAGCATCGAAGTGCCAAAGCGCGGCATAGCATTCCCGACAACGAAAGAATAGGCACAACGGCCGTTTTCACTAACGCACAACAACCAAGGCATATGGTTTGCCCTCATGAAAAGAGGACAGCCATATGCCTTCTTTATATAAAAATGGTCATAAAATTTGCATATCTCAACTGAAATGCGTAACTTTGCAGAGGAAAAAATCTATACGCAAAGAATTTATGACAGACAAGCAACAGAAGTCATGGGAAAGGAGAAAGGAAATTTCCAAATACTACCATGATCTTTCAAAACTATCATTCGGCGCGCTCGTCGTAGGTGAGGCAGTATATTGGCATAACGGAGAATTCAGTATTCCGGTGTTAATCATTGGCTTCATCGCAACAATATCATTTGCAACAATATCTCAATCATACCTAAAAGTATAAAACTATGGACGGATTTGAAATAACATTCGGCGCTATTGCTGCAGTAGCCTTATTCCTTGCATTGTTTATCAAGACCAAGAAAGGGGCACGAATTATGGGCGCAGAAGACGAAATGTAAACCACTATAACATAACCTATCATGAAGAAAATCTACTCTCTACTCCTCTTACTTATAGCGCTCGCAGCGACAAACGCACGTGCCCAACACGGCGAATACGTGGGCGGAGACATCTCTATCCTGCCACTCTACGAAGCAAGCGGCAACATCTACCTTGACAAGGACGGCAACAAAATCAGCGACCTCATAACCTGGCTGAACGCCGAATGCGGCTGGAACACCTTCCGCGTGCGCCTCTTCGTAAACCCAAAGAAGCAGAATGCAAAGGGAGCTTTCGACCCTGCCGTCTGCCAGGACATAGAATACGTCAAAGCTCTCGGCAAACGTATCAAGGACGCCGGCTGCAAGTTCATGCTCGACTTCCATTACTCTGACACATGGGTTGACGCCGGAAGCATCCAGGCTCCTGCCATCTGCAACAGCATGACAGCCGATGAGAAAGCCACATGGATATACTCTTACACCAAGGAATCACTCGAAGCGCTCTCCGCAGCAGGTGCCACACCTGACCTCGTACAGGTGGGTAACGAGATTATGTATGGCTTCATGGGCATCAAGGTGGCTCCTTATGAGCAGTCAGGAACCGACTGGACATCGTTCCTAAAGGTACTGAAACAGGGATGTCAGGCCGTGCGTGACGTACTGCCACAGAGCCAGATAATCATCCATACCGACCGCCCTACAAACTCCGACTATATCAAATACTGGTACGGAAAGCTTGACACAGCCGGCGTGCCATACGACGTCATCGGACTGAGTTACTATCCTTTCTGGCACGGATGGCTTACCAAAGCCCAGAAGTCAGGCACGAACAACAGCATAGAGGCATCGTTCGACGTACTCGCAACGGCCTTCCCGACAAAGAAGGTGCAGATTGTAGAGACAGCATATAACTTCCAGTACTGGCCTACTTCTGGCGTAAACTACGACACACGCTCAGTATGGGCATGCAGCGAAGATGGTCAATACTCTTTCATAAGCGACCTCGTGACCGAGCTGGCAAAGCATGAGAATGTCAACGCGCTGATGTACTGGTGCCCAGAAGAGGCCGGCAACGGCGACAATGCCAACTGGGACACAAAAGAAGGCATAGTGATAGACAGCTGGCTGAACCGCGGACTGTGGTGGCCAACGAACAACAATGGCCACTGGCCGGTAAAGAGTGCCGGAGTGCAGTATAAGCTCAAGGAATTCCTCGACCCTAACATTGCCGGCATCAACGCCGTGACAAACGACACCAAGCAGGCTGCCTCAGGCTCTTGGTACACCACCTCCGGAGCGCAGACGACCCAGCCAAGCCAGAAAGGACTGTACATCAACGGCAACAGAAAGGTCATCGTAAGATAGCCATCGGCACAGTATATACAGCCAATGGACATCAAAACAGGTCTGCTTAGGCAACAACAGAGCAGACAAAATCAAGTAGCAGGTAAACGCGCCAAGCAACGTTTACCTGCTATTTGGCTTTTATACAAAGTCATATCAAATCGGGAACGGCCAGTCATTTACGAAACAGAAAGACACGATTTTTTACGTTTTTTTGAATATTTCCCCGTTTTTTCTTGCATTTCATGAAAAAATTCAGTAACATTGCACATGCCTAACGAATTCTAACAGTATAAAAAACAACTAACAGACTTAGCAGATTCATTTTTATGAGAAAGATGTCATACATTGTCAGCATCATGCTGATGATTGTTTTGTCAGTTTCTGCAGCAACCAACCCCACTAAGACTTTCAAGCCCGGGCAACTGTGGCTTGATGACCGCGGTGTGCATATCAATGCGCACGGCGGCGGCTTGCTGTATGCCAACGGCACGTACTACTGGTATGGCGAGCACAAGGCCGACACGACATCGAAGGCTTATGTCGGCGTGACATGCTACAGCTCAAAGAATCTCACGGAATGGAAATACGAGGGCGTGGCACTGAACGTCGATGCACAGAAAGGCAGCGACATCGAGCAAGGATGTGTACTCGAACGCCCAAAGGTTATATATAATAAGGTGACGAAGAAATACGTCATGTGGTTTCACCTGGAGCTGAAAGGCCATGGCTATCGCGCAGCACGTGCCGCAGTAGCCGTCAGCGACAGCCCGACAGGGCCTTTCATGTATCTACGTTCAGGACGTGTCAACCCTTATTGCTATCCCGAAGGCTTCGACCGACATACGGCCGATACCCTCAAGGCAGAGAACTACGCCAAATGGTGGACTCCGACATGGCGCAAAGCCATAGAGCAAGGACTGTTCATACAGCGCGACTTCGCAGGCGGGCAGATGTCACGTGACATGACACTCTTTGTCGATGACGACGGCAAAGCATACCACATATTCTCGTCGGAAGACAATCTCACACTGCACATCGCTGAGCTTTCAGACGAATTCACATACCACACAGGGCGCTACACACGCGTCGCTGCCGGCGATCAGAATGAGGCTCCCGCCATCATGAAGCGCAACGGACGCTACTGGATGATAACAAGCGGCTGCACAGGTTGGGATCCCAACGAGGCCAGAATGTTCACAGCAACCAACATCATGGGGCCATGGACGAAGCTGCCGACACCATGCACAGGTCCTGACTCAAAGACAACATTCGGCGGACAAAGCACTTACATACTGAAAGTTGAAGGCAAAAAGGACGCCTACATATTCATGGCTGACATCTGGAGACCTAAGCATCCCAGCGATGCTCGCTACATATGGCTGCCCATAACATTCAAGGCCGACGGCACACCAGTAGTAGAATGGCGCGACGAATGGAGCCTCGACATCTTCAAATAGCCACCATGTCTCGCGCAGGAACTTAATATCTAAACAGCAAGACACATTCACCTCCGCACCCACCCCTGACAAAGTCCGATCTCGGACAATCACCCCGACAATCACCCCGCCATGAAAAGAATAATCAAACACGATTATCTAATATAACTAACAACTAAAGCTAACTAAATGAGACACGCTTATTTAACAAAAGCCACAAGGGGCAAAGTAGCCCTTTTGGCTATTGCTGCTGGGTTGTGCGCCATGCCACAGATGGCACAGGCTGACAACGTTGTGCAGCAGTCACAGCAGTCGGATGCTGTCACAGGCAAAGTAGTCGACGAGACTGGCGAGCCTGTCATCGGCGCAAGCATCCTTATCAAAGGTACAAAGACCGGCATCATCTCTGACGTGGACGGCAACTTCCGCATCGCAGCAAAGAAAGGTCAGACGCTCGTCATCTCCTTCGTAGGCTACGGCACGCAGGAAGTCGTTGTAGGCAACGGACCTATCAACGTCATTCTTCAGAACGACGCAAAGCTCCTTAACGACGTTGTTGTCGTCGGTTACGGTACAATGCGTAAGAAAGACCTCACTGGCTCGGTAGTTCAGATCAACCCAGAGAAGATGGGCGACGTTAACCCTAATACCGTCCAGGACGTACTCCGTGGCACACCAGGTCTGCAGATTGGATACGATGCATCTGCAAAAGGCGGTGACGCAAGCATACAGCTGCGTGGCCAGAACTCTCTGTACACCTCAGGCAGCCATAACTCTCCACTCATCATCCTCGATGGTATGGCATTCTACGGAGAACTCTCTGAGATAAACCCTGACGACATCGGACAGATTGACGTCCTCAAGGACGCATCATCAGCTGCCATCTATGGTGCCAAGGCTGCCAGCGGTGTCATCATCATCACAACAAAGAAAGGTAAGCAAGGCAAACCAACCATCAACGTCAGCGCTAACGTCGGAGCAAACGTAAAGTCAGCATTCCGCGAGGTTTATGACGGCGAAGGATACATGAAGTTCCGCGAGGACTGGTACAAGGCACAGAGCTATGGCGAGCGTGCCGACGGCACATGGGGCTACTACAGCGTTGCCAGCGGCATCCCAGAGGGATACTATGACTATGCCAACCGCAGCCAGTATGCCAACTGGGCAACAACAGGTCCGAAGGTAGCCAATTCAGGTGAGAGCGACCAGTCACTCTATGCACGCCGCCTTCTCCTCGACGAGGCAAAGAACGTCTATGACAACTACCTCCTCGGCAATACCTACGACTGGTATCACGAGACATTCCGCACAGGCTTCAACCAGGACTATAACGCCAGCATCAGTGGCGCTACCGACCGCGTGAACTACTACCTGTCAGCAGGATATCTCAGCAATCAGGGTGCCGTTCGTGGCAACGACTACTCTTCAATGCGCGCAAACATGAAGATCAACGCTAAGGTTACCGACTGGCTCGAGATTGGCGGCAACGTCAACTTCCAGAACCGTACCGACGGTGACATACAGATTCCACTCGGCACAAACTACTGGGACACCAACATGCTGCGCAATGCTCCATACGCTCCTATTAAGGATAGCGACGGCAACTACGTGCAGTACCCTATGAACGGCACACCTACTAACGGTGGCTACAACTACGGCTTCGACCGTCAGTACTATGAGCTCGACAAGGGTTACACTGTCCTCAACACCATCTTCAATGCCAAGGTGACACTCCCACTGGGCTTCACTTATCAGTTCAACATATCTCCACGCCTGCAGTGGTTCCACAACTACTACTTCATGTCGGCAGAGATGCCTAACTGTACTCCTACCGACAAGGGTGCCGACCGTGAGAACTCACACAACTTCGACTACTCTCTGAACAACACCCTCACATGGGATCGCACATTCGACAAGCACCACCTGACCGTCACTATCGTTCAGGAAGCTGAGGAGCGCCGTTACTGGGACACACGCGTCGAGGCTCGCTACCTGCAGCCTTCAGATGCTCTGGGCTACCACTACATTGACGTTGCAACAATGGCCAACAGCTCAATAACCAGCTCTGACACACACTCTACAGCAGCAGCTTATCTCGGACGACTGTTCTACAGCTTCAACGACCGCTACATGTTCACAGGTACTGTTCGTCGCGACGGTTACTCTGCATTCGGTAGCAATAACCCATGGGCTACGTTCTGGTCTGTCGGTGGCAGCTGGATGCTCTCTGAGGAGAAGTTCATGGAGAACACCAAGGACTGGCTCGACCTCCTGAAGATTCGTTTGTCTTATGGTACCAACGGTAACCGTTCGCTATCTGACACATACCTCTCACTGTCGAACCTCGCCAACGGTGGTAACATGGTTTACTACACATCAGACGGTAAGACAACGACAATGCAGACCGTTGCCATGTCAAGACTTGGCAACCCGAACCTCGAATGGGAGAAGACAACAGCCTACAACGGTGGTATCGACTTCAGCGTCCTCAACCACAGACTCTCTGGTAGCGTTGAGCTCTACTTCAAGAAGACTCACGACATGATCATGGCACAGCGCCTCCCTAACTACACAGGCTTCAGCAGCATCACCACAAACCTTGGCGAAGTGCAGAACTCTGGTATCGAAATAACGCTCAACTCACAGAATATCAAGACACGTGACTTTGAGTGGACCAGCAACATGGGCTTCTCTTACAACCGCAACCGCATCAAGCACCTCTACTACGACTATGACGAGAACGGCGTAGAGCAGAATGATATCACCAACGGTTGGTACATCGACAAGCCTATCGGCGAAATATGGACATGGGAGACTGACGGCATCTGGCAGACCAACGAGGTTGCCGAGGCAGCACTCTGTGGTCAGAAGCCTGGCGATCCTAAGGTCATCAACCACTACACCGACGATGATATCATCAACGCTGACGGCACACGCACTCCTGTCTATAACGACAAGGACAAGGTCTATCTGGGCACAACCAACCCTCCATACTATTGGAACTTCAGCAATACCTTCAAGTATAAGGACTTCACGCTGTCATTCTCTATGTACTCATACTTCGGACACAAGAGCATCGAGACAACTTACCTGAACAACGACAACTCAGGTTCGATGATGACAAACTGTAACAATGCCTATGTGAAGGAGTACTGGACACCAGAGAATCCAAGCAACACATACGCACGTCTTGATGCAAAGAGCCCTAACGGTGCTACTGCATACCGTCTCCACAACCGCAGCTTCCTGCGCTTCGACAACATCTCTCTCGGCTACACATTCCCTAAGGCATGGACAAAGCACGCAAGCATTGAGCGTCTGCACGTATATGCTAACGTCAAGAACGTCTTCACCATCAGCAGCTGGGAGTACGGCGATCCAGAGACAGGCGGTCTCGCTACACGTACATTCAACTTCGGCGTAAACATCACACTTTAACAGAACCAACCATTATGAAATATACTATCCTTAAAGGCACAGCTCTGATGCTCCTCGCGGCATCTACCATGACGAGCTGTAAAGACAGCTTCCTCGAGCAGGACCCGCTGTCATTCTACGAGCCTACAGCAACATATTCCACTGAGTCAGGTCTGCAGTCAGCACTCGCCATGTGCGACCGTCATCTCCTCACCGTACTCATCGACGGCAACTGGAACCACGTCTCTCTGTCCTCTAACTACATGATGTCTGACATCGGACTATATGCCAAGACCGATATGGGCGACGGATTCCAGGACAACTTCGCAGAGAAGCTCACCCCAACAACAGGCATGGCAAGCGGCGGTGACGGCAACGCATTCCAGCGTTTCTGGGATCAGGGCTACACAGGCGTTAAGTATGCCAACACCGTCCTGCAGTACATCGACAACGTAAAGGGCCTTGACGATGCCACACGCAATGCTTACAAGGGCCGTGCATTGTTCCATCGCGCGAACATGTACTACCACCTCTGCCTGCAGTTCGGTGACATTCCTCTCGTAACCAAGATCATCTCAGTACCTAAGCAGAACTATAAGTCCACATCAAAGGAAGCCATCTTCAAGATGCTCGTACACGACCTCGAGCAGGCTGTTGAGTGGGTTCCGGCACAGAAGAATATCGGATACATCGGCATGGTTAACCAGGAGGCCTGCATGCTTCTGCTCGCCAAGTGCTACCTCGTAACGGGTGACTACAAGAAGGCTGAGACTATGTGCACCGACCTTATCAACAACCACGGCCTGTCGCTTATGCAGACAACCTTCGGCGGTAAGTACTATCAGGGCAACGAGAACACATGGAAGGTGACAGACAATGTCATCTGGGACCTCAACCGCCCAGAGAACGTGTGCAGCTCAGAGAACAAGGAGACCATCATGCCTATCCTCAACTTCAGCGAGGAGCGTCATGTCAACTACATGATTATGCGTAGCCACGGTGTACACTGGAGCAACAGCGTCATCCGCGACCCGTCAGGAATGGGCTCACCAAACTCTAACTACACTGGCAACAATGCCGACTGGCGCACCGAGAACGACTGGGTGGCTTGTATCGGACGTGGCATCGGTGTATTCCGTACATCTCCTTACTTCAACAACTACCTCACCGACACCAACGGAAAGCTTATCGGCCTCTGGTCGTATGACGGCGAAGCTGACTATCAGGACCTCCGTCACAACCGCGAGTCAGGCAACTGGGTAGAGATGGAAGACATCCGCTACAACAAGCCTTCATCACCTTTCTACGGCAAGAACATGCAGCTCTATGCTACAGAAGACTACATCGACAAGGACGGCAAGGTAGCAGTCAAGAAGGGCGACCTCCTCTGTTCGGACACCATCCGCAGCTGGTACCCTACCCCACTGTATAAGTACTACATCAACCAGACAAACTTCTACAACAACCGCGCTACCGAGAACCAGCTCAATGGTGCACAGAACAGCAGCGATTGCGCTAACATGTACCTCTTCCGCCTTGCTGAGGCATATCTCGTCCGTGCAGAGGCTAAGTTCTACCAGGGTGATGCTACAGGTGCAGCTACCGACGTTCAGGCCATCCGCGACCGTGCTCACGCAAAGAAGAAGTTCACCACTGTCACCATCGGCGACATCGTCGACGAGCGTGCTCGTGAGCTCTACCTTGAGGAGTGGCGTCAGAGTGAGCTGGCACGCGTATCATGGTGCCTCGCCAAGAGTGGCAAGCCTGATGAGTGGGGCAATACCTACGACATCAACACATGGGACAAGCAATCAGGCACAGCAATCTATCCTAAGGGACAGGTGCCATCTGACGGCAGCTACTGGTACAAGCGTTGCATCGCATACAACATCTTCAACCACGGCGCTATCGTATCAAACGCTCACGAGTGGAACTACAAGATTGACAAGCGTAACCTCTTCTGGCCTATCCCTAACTCTGCCATCACTGCCAATACAGGTGCTGAATTGCGCCAGAACTACGGTTACGACGGCTACAACGCAAGTGCCCCTATGTGGGACAACTATGAGGATGCCATCGCTGACGAGACAACAACCGAATAAGCCATAGCATCTACATTGACCATCATTTTTTGTCCTAATAGGGCAAAAAAATCATAAAGAAAAGCACTCAACCGCAACGGTTGGGTGCTTTTTTCTTATAAGAAAACAAAAAAGTTTGGCATATCGTGCCCTATGTTAAATATTTTGAGTAACTTTGCACCAAATATACGTTTAAACCGAAATACAAATAATAAAAACATACAAGAGAATGATTCTTTTCTTCCAGACACCATCCATGAGCATCATCGCAACACAGATTGACCACCAACCTGCTGATGATGAAGTGAAAGAACTATGCTGGCTCTACAGCAACGCAACACTGCTCGACAAGCAGCAGATGAGCGGATTCTTCGTAGGACCACGCCGCGAGATGATCACTCCGTGGAGTACCAACGCCGTAGAGATAACACAGAACATGGGCCTCAAGGGCATACAGCGCATCGAGGAGTACTTCCCCGTTGACAGCGCCGA
>R03__coassemble_641_pt1 | contig 18911 bp, 17 predicted proteins | sample R03__metabat2_low_PE_024 | metagenome-assembled genome bin R03 | reverse complement strand
ATTTTAACAAAAACTGTAAGTAAAACGGCCCAAAAAGTTTTAAATTGTAAGTAAACTGACTATAATACCATGTTCACGACTCTTAGAATCAAAGACGGGGTGGAATAGTTACTCATTGAAGTTTCGTATAGTTTAAGTACTCGTTAACTATTTTATTATCAAGAATTATAGAATTCAAGAAGCTTAGTCGTTGAATGGTCAAGAAGATTTAGATGCTTTAAATAAAATCTCAAAATGAGATTTTATTTCCTCAACCTTTCTTATTCATTCCAATCTACATTCTTTATTTCTATAATTCTTGACAAAAAAGGGTGGAAAGTTTAGAAATTAAGCTCAATTGTTGCACAATTAAAATAAAATGTATAACTTTGCAACGCGAATAAGGTTAGCATTATTAAATAAGGTATAACCATCATGGCAAGCTTTCCTTATTATTAACGAACGACAAACAACTGAAATATCTATATGAGAGCAAAGATAGATTGTTTCCTTGTCTCTGCCGACAAAACTGTTGCCGAGACAAATGCTGCACAGCTGCGTGACGATAAGGTTGTCAATAACACATACATTCTTGATGTCGCAGAGATACGCACATCAGAGACTATCGCCTATATTGCCCAAGAAGCCAAGGCTAAGTATATCATGCTGGTGACAAAAGCCACACCGCTTGTCATGGGACAATATGCTGCCGAGCGAATGCTGCGTGCAGCAAAGGAGACAAAGGCAGCCATGGTGTATGCCGACTACTATAAGGACATGTCGAGCGATGGCGAAAGCAAAGGTCTTGAGAAGCATCCTGTGATAGACTATCAGGAGGGTGCGCTGCGCGATGATTTCGACTTTGGTTCAGTATTGCTTATACGCACCGACCTTGTCAAGGAATATGCAGCTCACGAACAAAAGCAACTGCCGACATACCGTTATGCCGGACTTTATGCCCTCCGCCTATGGCTCAGCACACGCGGAGAACTGTTCCATCTGAATGAGTTGCTATACACTGAGCAGGAGATGGACATGCGCAAGAGTGGTGAGAAACAGTTTGACTATGTTAATCCTCGCAACCGTGAGGTGCAGATTGAGATGGAACAGGCTGTGACAGCCCATTTGAAACAGATAAATGCCATAGTAGAAACAGCTGATTATCTGACACCTGATTATGAAGAACAGCAGTTTGACATCGAGGCATCGGTTATCATTCCCGTCTTCAATCGCGAACGTACGATACGCGATGCGGTGGAGTCGGCATTGTCGCAGGAGACGGACTTCCCATATAACGTCATTGTCGTTGATAATCACTCTACTGACCGCACAACAGAGATACTCAACGAACTTGAAGAAGCCTACAACACACAACAGCCAACCACTGATACCCAACACCCATCACTCAACACCTCACGACTTATACACATCATACCCGAACGCAACGACTTAGGCATCGGCGGCTGCTGGAATGTAGCCATTGACTCAACCAGTTGCGGACGTTTTGCGGTTCAGCTCGATTCTGACGATTTGTATTCGTCAACACATACGCTACAGACAATAGTCGATGCATTCCACGAGCAGGGTGCAGCAATGATAATAGGTTCATACCGTATGTGCGACTTTGACCTCAACACTCTGCCTCCAGGTATTATCGATCACCGTGAGTGGACAGACGAGAACGGCATGAATAATGCCTTGCGCATAAACGGTCTGGGTGCTCCACGTGCATTCTTTACACCTATATTAAGACAGCTACGCTTCCCAAATACCAGCTATGGTGAGGATTATGCCCTTGGCCTTGCTTTCTCACGCCGTTACCGTATAGGCAGAATATATTCAGAACTATATCTGTGCCGTCGATGGGGAGGCAACAGCGATGCAGCACTTTCGGTTGATCGCATCAATGCCAATAATCTTTATAAGGATCGTCTGCGTACTATGGAGCTTCGTGCACGCAAGGCCATGAATGAGAAGCGTGACCAAAACACAGAGCCAGAGACTATTGAAGACGAATCGTCACTACAGCGATTCTTTAACCGCCAACTGGAACTTTGGGGTGATGCAAGGAAACGATACACAGACCTCAAGGAAGTAAAGACGCGCGAACTGCCTGATAACGACAGCGGTATGGTGCTGAAGGTTCAGTACAATCCTGCACGTGCTGTATCCACAGGCGCCAAGATAGACGCTAAGACAATAGCCGAAAGACCGTGCTTCCTTTGCAAAGAGAACAGACCTACAGAGCAGATAGTAAAGGCGTTGAACGATGAACTGGACATTCTCGTAAACCCCTTCCCTATCCTACCCGTTCACTTCACCATCCCAGCACATACCCATCAGCCGCAGCAGATACGCGATGCTTATCGTCAGATGTATTTGTTGTTGGAGAAATATCCTGACCTGCTCGTGTTCTACAATGGCCCGAAATGTGGGGCATCATGTCCGGACCATCTTCACCTGCAAGCCGGTAAAGCAGACATACTGCCATTGCAGACACAATGGGCAAGATTGTCACGCTCGCTTAAGACTGTCTGTACGTTGACGGAGAATGATGACATCTCAATCATCCAAGACTACATATGCCCTGCCCTGCTCATACGCTCACAATCTCCCGAAACATTCTGCGAGTTGTTCACCACTATCTATAACGCGCTGCCAATTCAGGAGGGAGATACTGAACCTATGATGAACGTGCTGTCATGGAGAAACGGTGAGACGTCATTGACAGTTATCATTCCACGTAAGAATCATCGTCCTAAGTGTTACACGAACACCGATGACCGGGAGGGATTCATGATTTCGCCGGGTGCAATTGACATGGGAGGACTTATCATAACTCCGCGTGAGAAAGATTTCTCAGCTATAACGCCTGAGATTGCCGCAGGTATTCTGCGTGAAGTTTGTCTTAATGACGAAGAGCTATCGACTGTAGTGGAGAATATAAGCAATCAACAGAATGGGTCTCTACACATTCAAAAGATGGAAGAAACACCCAACGTAACAGTTGGTATCGTTTCTGGCGAAAGAATAGACTTCACACTTAATGGTCCATACATCGCCAAAGGTGTTATTGCACAAGGTCCACAGACTGTTACATACTCAGAGGGTAGCATCAGATGGAACGGGAACATATACCGTGAGCTGACATTTGCGCCGGTATCAGAAGACAAACAGACTACTGACACATCTCTTCTGTCTCATGAGTCATCTTCCTTTACAATCCATGATGTCACTATCGGCTTGAACTTCCATTGGGAACGTAAGGAGGAGCAGACGTTTGCAGGCTTGATAAGGTTTGTGGTACACGAAGATAAGATATGTGCCATTAATGAACTTTCTGTTGAAGATTATCTGTGCAGCGTCATCTCGTCAGAGATGTCAGCAGCATCATCACTGGAACTGTTGAAGGCACATGCCGTGATATCTCGCTCATGGCTTTTAGCACAGATAAAGCGCCGTAAAGAAGAACAAGAAGCGGGCAATGGATTCTTCTCGTTTGTTAAGAAAGACAACGAACTGATTCGCTGGTACGACCGTGAAGATCATACCATCTTTGATGTATGTGCCGACGATCATTGCCAGCGCTATCAAGGCATAACACGACAAACGTCACCACAGGTGCGTGAGGCTGTTATGCAGACACGCGGTGAGATATTGGTTTCAGGTAATGAAATATGCGACGCACGGTTCTCTAAATGCTGTGGCGGTGTCACAGAGGAATACCGATATTGCTGGAATAATATCAACAAGCCATATCTTGTGTCAGTACGCGATCCCTATTGTAACACGACAGATAAAGGCGTCCTGAGCCAGGTGCTTAATGGTTATGACCAAGAGACTCATGATTTCTATCGATGGGAGGTTTCAATTTCGAAGTCTAAGGTTAGAGATTTGCTGATGGAGAAATTGAAAATAGATCTTGGCAATATTGTAACAATGGAACCATTGGAACGTGGTAAGAGTGGTCGTATTTCAAGGCTGAAGATTATTGGAACAGAACGTTCGTTTACAATAGGTAAGGAACTGGAAATACGCAGAGTCCTCTCTGACACTCATCTGTATAGCTCTGCTTTTGACGTAGAGACGCATGATGATGAGTTCATTCTGCATGGCAAAGGATGGGGACATGGCGTAGGCTTGTGCCAGATAGGTGCTGCTGTTATGGGCGAAAAGGGATTTAAGTATGATGATATCCTGCTTTTCTACTACAAGAATGCAGATATTCAGAAGATTTATGACTAAGGCAAAGTATGGCTGCACATAATGAATTAGGTAAATTTGGAGAAGACCTTGCTGCGCAGTATCTGGAACAAAAGGGTTGGTACATACGTCATAGAGATTGGCGTTATGACAAGACGGACATTGATATCGTCTGCATTGATGAGGATGACACCATCCTTGTCTTTGTAGAGGTCAAAACACGCAGTACAGATGAGTTTGGTAAGCCAGAAGATGCCGTTGATGCAGAGAAAAGGCGCAATATTGTGCGTGCAGCCGAGGCGTATATGCAGATGTTCCATAAGGAAAACCGTAATATACGCTATGACATAATCTCTATTGTCAAGCAGGATGTTTCAAACGATGTATTATCTGATACTGCAAAGCCAATCCTGTTGTCAGATTATAAAATTGAGCATATTGAAGACGCATTCAGTCTTATGGATGTCTTTGAGGATCAACGTGAAGTTGGACGCAGATGGTATTATAGAAATAAATATGGTGGGTATTAATAGTACCCACCATTTGTAATGTGACTGATGAAGATACCTTTAACAAATTAATCTTCAACGGAAATAATCGCTACTCCACTTTACTGAAGACTTTGCCATTCCACGTAAATGTTTTATAGAGTGTGATATCCTCAAGCTCTTTCTTTTCTTCGTCCGTAAGCATGAAGTCGGAAACTCTTATTGTCAAAGTATCAGAAGAAGGAGAAAGATGAGCGGAGATGAGACTTGGGTTGAGAAGCATATTGGCTCGTGGACATTTCACGCTATCAACAATATCTTCAAGAGAGAAATCTTGTTTATGGATTACATTCCAGTTTTTACTATATATTATGAGCGTGCTATGCTCCTCAGGTGATTTATATGTCTTGACTAAACAAATGCAAGAGTCGCCGTTTTCTTGTCGCAGTTTCTTCATTTCAATTGTAAGTGCTGACGAAATCTCAGCTTGAAGATAATCTGCAGTATCTTTGATAATATTTGCTTTTGCCTTATTCACAAGTATTGTATCAGGCATTGACATAAAGTCTGACTTTATATCAGCTTTAGCAGAGACAACTGCAAATGCGAGAGATAAGGAAAACAAGAGGATTTTATACATGATTCGTTTGTTTGAAACTGTCGGGAGTAACACTTAATTGCACTTTAGGGGCTTCTATTGAAACCGCCATGTCACATAATATCAATAAAAAAGTCGCAATATCGATGTTAATACCGAAATTGCGACTTATGTTTTGGTAATGTAATGTTCTTTTACTTGTATGTAATGGTATAAATATTTATACCGTGAATAACTTACTTCGAGTATTCGATATTTACTTTACCTTGGCAACGATAGCCTTGAAAGCCTCTGGCTGGTTGACAGCGAGGTCTGCAAGTACCTTACGGTTGATTTCGATGCCAGCCTTGTGAAGAGCACCCATAAGCTGTGAATAGCTGAGGCCTTCGAGACGTGCGGCAGCGTTGATACGCTGAATCCACAGTGCACGGAAAGTGCGCTTCTTGTTCTTACGGTCGCGATAAGCATAGGTGAGACCTTTCTCCCAAGTATTCTTTGCAACAGTCCAAACATTCTTACGAGCTCCAAAATAGCCACGGGTGAGCTTAAGGATTCTCTTGCGCTTAGCGCGAGATGCTACGTGATTTACTGATCTTGGCATAGTTTTCTTAAAACTTTAAAAGTTAGACAATAAGATTAACGGAGACACAGCAGATCACGAACCTGCTTTGTGTTAGAAGAATCAACGATTTCGAAGCCGAGGAGGTTTCTCTTCTGCTTCTTTGTCTTCTTAGTCAGAATGTGGCTGTGAAAAGCGTGACGACGCTTAATCTTACCTGATCCGGTGAAAGAAAAACGCTTCTTTGCAGCGGAATTAGTCTTTACTTTTGGCATTTTTTTGTTAATATTTAATTGTTATTAATTAATCGTGGCAACGCATATACCGAGCGTTACGCACATTATCTTCTTTTATTTAACCTACTACAATTCAAAATCAATTAATCCTTAAATAAAGGGATGATTGACACTTAATTGTATAAGTTGTGACAAACCTTAAATAAAAAGGTATGATTATCCTTAAATATATAAGGTTTGATTAATCCTCAAACTTAAGGTTTGCAAGAGCGTCAACACCCTTGGCGTTGGCTGCAAGACCTCCGTTACTTGGCTCAACTGTATCTGTAGAGGAAGCTGCAGATTGTTTGCTGGCATCTTCTTTCGCTTCTGCCTCACGGCGTTCGCGATCCATTTTTTGCTGTGATTTCTTAGCTACGCCAGCCTTCTTTGGTGCAAGGAAGAGGAACATCTTCTTTCCTTCAAGCTTAGGCATCTGCTCTACCTTTCCGTATTCTTCAAGGTCATTAGCAAAACGAAGAAGAAGAACTTCGCCCTGTTCTTTAAAGAGAATAGAACGTCCACGGAAGAAGACATAAGCACGAACTTTGTTTCCTTCTTCAAGGAATTCCTGAGCATGCTTAAGCTTGAAGTTATAATCATGTTCGTCAGTCTGAGGTCCGAAACGTATCTCCTTTACTTCTACCTTGACTTGCTTCTGTTTCATCTCCTTTGCCTTTTTCTTTTGCTGATAAAGGAACTTGGAATAGTCGATGATACGGCAAACAGGTGGTTCTGCATTTGGAGAAATCATAACGAGGTCTTCCTCACGTTGACGGGCCATATCAAGTGCCTGTCTTGTAGGAATTACCATTGACCCATCGTCACCAACAATACGTACCTCCTTACAACGAATCTGTTCGTTAATGCGATACTGGTTATTGTCTTTCTTCTTGTTGTCTATCTTCATTAAACGTTTTTGTGAATGTGGCTTATAGCCATGTATAGATGCTTTTGCAAAATCGACTGCAAAGTTACTATTTTTTTAACGAAGTATAAAGAATGAAGAATGAAGAATACTTATATTTAGTTTTTTTTAACAGACGAATTAACACATATCATTATAATTGCTGTTTATTCTTCATTCTTCAAACCTTATTTAAGTTACGATGATTAGTTTTCTGGTTTAAGATTTGTTGCCTCCAGCATTGTAGCAACTTCTGAGAGGATGCGTTGTGCAAACTCTTCCTTTGACATTACTGCCTGGTCGCCGCCGCCTTGCTGACGCATTGCCACATTTCCCTCGGCTGCTTCTTTCTCACCAACGATAACCATGTATGGAACACGTTTCAACTCGTTGTCACGAATCTTGCGGCCCAGTTTCTCATTACGGTTATCAACAGTAGCACGAACGCCTACCGAGTCAAAGTAGTTAGCAACTTCGTCGGCATAATCATTATACTTCTCAGAGAGTGGCAGAATAGCTACTTGCTCAGGAGCAAGCCAGAGTGGGAAGTGTCCGGCAGTATGCTCAATAAGTACAGCTGTAAAGCGCTCAAGCGAACCGAATGGCGCACGGTGTATCATGACAGGACGCTTCTTGGTATTGTCCTCTGCTGTATATTCAAGTTGGAATCGCTCAGGGAGATTATAGTCAACCTGAATAGTACCCAACTGCCAACGACGTCCTATGGCATCCTTTACCATACAGTCAAGTTTAGGACCATAGAAAGCGGCTTCGCCAAGTTCGCAGCGAGCGTTGATGCCCTTTTCTGCACAAGCTTCCTTGATAGCACCTTCAGCCTCTTCCCATATCTCGTCTGAACCAATGTATTTCTCAGTATCTGCTGGATCACGGAGAGAAATCTGGAACTCAACCTGATCATCTCCGAAACCGAAGATCTTGAACACTGTCTGAATTATAGAAAGAACACGGAGGAACTCTGACTTAACTTGATCCTGACGGCAGAAGATGTGCGCATCGTCCTGAGTAAACGAACGTACTCGTGTCAGACCATGAAGTTCGCCTGACTTCTCATAACGATAGACGGTACCGAATTCTGCGCAACGGAATGGCAGATCCTTGTAAGAACGTGGCTTCCATGCGAACACCTCGCAGTGGTGCGGGCAGTTCATTGGCTTAAGCATATACTCCTCATCCTCCTCTGGTGTGTGGATTGGTTGGAAAGAGTCTTTGCCGTAGTGAGCATAGTGTCCGGAAGTGACATACAGGTTCTTAGAACCAATGTGTGGTGTGATAACCTCTTGATATCCGAAGTTCTTCTGAATCTTGCGAAGCATGTCCTGAAGACGGATACGGAGGTCTGTACCTTTTGGCAGCCAAATAGGAAGTCCCTTACCTACACGCTCAGAGAACATGAAGAGTTCCATTTCCTTACCAATCTTACGGTGGTCACGTTTCTTGGCTTCTTCAAGCATGACAAGATATTCGTCGAGCATCTTCTTCTTAGGGAAAGATATGCCATAGAGACGTTGCATCTGGTCCTTGGTGGCATCACCGCGCCAGAAAGCTCCTGCAATAGCAGTCAGCTTAACAGCTTTAATAGTACCTGTTGATACTATGTGTGGGCCTTTACAAAGGTCAGTAAAGTTGCCTTGGGTATATGTAGTTATTGAGCCATCCTCCAGATCCTGCTCAATATGCTCGCATTTGTATGTCTGGCCCTTTGCTTTGAATTCTGCAAGACAGTCGGCCTTTGATATCTCCTTGCGCACTACAGGTTCGTCCTTACGTGCAAGCTCAATCATCTTCTCTTCAATCTTCTTGAAGTCGCCTTCCTTAATCTGGTTGCCGTCAGGAAGCATTACATCATAGAAGAAGCCATTCTCGATGGCAGGACCGAAACCAAACTGAATGCCAGGATAGAGTTCCTGGAGTGCTTCTGCCAAAAGGTGTGCCGAGGTGTGCCAGAAAGAGTGCTTGCCCTCATCATCATCAAATTTGTAGAGTGCAATACGTGCATCCTCGTTGATAGGACGGTTAAGTTCTACTGTTTCACCGTTTACGCCACAGGATACGATGCTGCGTGCGAGAGCCGGTGAAATGCTCTCTGCAATCTGTTGTCCGGTAACGCCTGCCTCATATTCACGTACGCTACCGTCTGGGAATGTGATTTTAATCATTTTATATTTTAGTTTAAGCTCACGCCATACAAACGGCGTGGAGGTTGTATTTTGTTTTAATCGAATGACTAATATAATGGGTTACTTCTTTTCTGTATTAAGTTTCTTCATGACACTATATGCGCTGTATAATCCGAGTTCACCAGCCTTGCTTAGGTCATTAATGCCTTTCTGTTTCTCACCTATGAAGATGTAACACATACCACGATTGAAATAAGCCTCAGACATGCGTGGATCTTTTATTAAGGCTTCTGTGAACGACTCAATGGCATGATTATAATCATTGACCTTCGCCTGTTTTGTGCCTTGAATGTATAGTTCTGTGCCAGCTGTAGGTTGAACGCTTGAAGAGAAATCGTCAGGCAAGAGTTCCATTGTCACCTTACGGTTTTGTACTTTACCGCGATATTCACTTTGATATTCATGTTCCTTTTCTGTTTCGTCCTCTACGACAAGCGAGTTGTATTTGTTAGGATCGATATCACTCTTCTTTCGCATCTCCTTAAGCTTCGACTTGCTCCATCGGGGCTGAACGCCTAAGTGTTTGTCCATTTGCGCTTTAAGAATACGGAACTCATCAAGTTCGGCTTTGTTCGTCATGCCAAGCCTGCGATAACAAGATGCTCGACGCTGTAAACCTGTCCAGAAGTTCGGGAACTGTTCTATAACCTTACTATAATCGCGAATAGCGCCTTTGAGGTTTCCAGTAGCATCAAGAAGTATCGCTCTATTAAAGAGAGCCATTATATTGCCAGGCTCCATCTTAAGCACATAGTCAAAGTCTTGTATAGCGCGGTTGTCATCACCAACTTGCTGTCGCAGCAATCCTCGGTTGTAGTGAGCGAGGAAATTATTCGGGTCAATATCAAGAGCTATATCATAGTCAGACATTGCTCCACGCAATTTGTTTATATTGCATCGTGCAAGAGCACGGTTAATGTATGCGTTAACATTGCGTGGTTTGAGCTTTATGGCTTTTGTCAGAAGCGTGTCACTTCGTCTCCATTCCTTCCGTGAGAGAGCTATTCCTGCGCGTGTCATCCATGCATCGGCATTGTACGGATCGGCAGCAACACTCTTATCAAGCCATTTAGCTGCTGATACAGTATCTTTCTGCAGCATGCAGACCTCAGCTTTTACGTTGTATGCATTCGAGAACTTCGGCCATTTGCGGATAATGGTATCAAGTTCCAGCTGCGCAAGCTCATAATCCTTGTTCTCCATCCGGCAGATAGAACGGTTGTACCAATAGTTTTGGTTACTTGGATCATACGAAAGCGCCTTATTGTAATCCTCTATCGCTCCAGCAAAGTTCTTCTGTCTTATACGGTTTATGCCTCGTAGGTCGTAGATTTCCGGTATATATGGATTAAGCTTGAGCGCTTCGGTAGCATCAAGTTCTGCGCCACTATAATCGTCAAGATAGAATTTAGCTATCGAACGCATCTGCCAAGGCTCGTACAAATGGGGCTTAAGTAGTATGACCTGTGAGAAGTACTGTATGGACAGAACGTAATCTTCATAGTGCAATGCTACCTTTCCACTCATTAGCAAGCGGTCGGTATTGAACTGTGCGTGTCCCTTCAGAGACATACATAGGAGACATATTATAATTAATGTCTTATGCACGAGGGGCTTTTGTCTTATATCCACAACGGAAGCGTCCCTGGAGAAGGGCCTTCAATTTCGACTTTATGAGCTGTTTACGCAGAGGCGATAAACGGTCAATGAACATCTTTCCTTCAAGATGATCAAACTCATGCTGCATGACACGAGCCAGGTATCCATCCACCCATTCGTCATGGTGATTGAATTCCTCGTCATCATATTCTACATGAATGCGTGTCGGACGAATTACATTTTCATGTATAGCTGGCAATGAAAGGCATCCCTCCTGTGATGACTCCTTTGTTGAATTATCATCATATTCTATAATGTGTGCATTCAGATAAACCTGTTTGAAATCTTTATATTCAGGCATATCCTCAGCCAGCGGGTCAAGATCGATGACAACAACACGGATAGCTTTACCTATCTGTGGCGCAGCCAGACCGATGCCATCACTAAGAGCAAGTGTCTCCCACATGTCTGCAATGAGTTTCTGCAGCTCTGGATAATCAGGTGTTATGTCCTCAGCGACTTTGCGAAGTACTGGTTGACCATATGTATATATAGGTAGAATCATTTCTAATTGTGAATTTCTTGTTTAGTTTTTATTACGAAAGACAAACACGCGTATGGCATGTGAACAAATCAGGTAATTCGTAATTAGTATTTCGCAATAGAGCGCATGTAATCTTGAAGGATTATTGTAGCAGATATTTCATCAACAAGAGCCTTGTTCTGACGTGCTTTCTTGCCAAGCCCTGCATCTATCATCGTTCGATGAGCTATAACAGAGGTGAATCGTTCGTCAAAGAACACAATGTTCTTGTCGGGCATTTCTTTCTTCAGGTTTCCAACAAAGCTACGTACACGTTGCAGGTTTTCAGAAGGCTCGCCGTTAGGTTGGTGCGGCTCGCCGACAACGATTGTTTCAACCTCCTCACGGCTACAGTAATCCTTCAGAAACTTCATAAGTTCAGACGTAGCAACAGTCACTAACCCATTAGCTATTATCTGTAGTGGGTCAGTGACTGCCAGTCCCGTACGTTTCTTACCGTAGTCTATTGAGAGTATCCTCATTAACTTACAGAAAAGTGTATTCTTTCGTGCCCAACGACTTATTTAGTGTAGAGCAACCAAGCATCAGGATACTGCGAACGCAGATTATCGCGACTGCGTACAGCAGAGCCCTTGTCAGCGAATGTTGAGGCTACAACACGATACATATTGTTTCCTGAGTTATATGCTATCTGTGCATCCATGCCTGCACTCTTCAGACGTGACTGCAGACCCTCGGCATTTGCCTTGAGGCCGAATGAGCCAACGACAACGCTGTAACCCTTAAGGCCACTTCCGCTGACAACAGACACATTCTCCTGACGAACAGAGACGTTGTCATAGTTGTCCTGTGTGGTTGTCTCAGTCACCTGACGCTCAACAACTGGAGCAACTACAGGCTGCTGCTGTTCAACAACTGTTGTCTGCTCTTGAGCACGAGCTTTCTCGTAAGCCTTGCGATAAGCGCTTTCCTTGTTAGAACCGCAACTGGTTATCAAAAGTGCTGCGCCAACGAGGGCACATGCCATAATGCTTTTCTTCATTTTACTATAGTTATTAATTAATGGTTCGTTTGTGAATTACAATATTGGCTGCAAAGTTACAAAAAAACTACGAAACATACAACTACAACATACAAAAAGTTTGTTAAATAAAAAGAAAATAAAGTCTTTTAACAAATTATTAGACGAATTATTTGGTAGAGACCAGAAACTTTCTTACTTTTGCCGATGAATTCGATAATATTCAAACATTATAAACTCAAAACTTAATTAGATTATGAAAACATTAGGTTACATCGGAGCATTCCTCGGCGGCGCTATCGCAGGTGCTGCTATCGGACTTCTTGCTGCACCTGAGTCAGGTTCTGACACACGCAAGAAGATTTCTTCAACAGTAAAGGACTTCTGCAGCAAGCACAACATCGAGCTCTCTCGTCAGGAGATGGCTGAACTTGCTGAGGATCTTATCGCAGTCAACGAGTAGCTCATTATTTATGTTCAGCAACGACAAGAACATAGAGAAACTCGCTGATATCATCGAGAAGATGAAAGAATACATTGGGTTGCAGAAAGACCTTCTGCAACTCAATGCTGTTGAGAAAACTGTCCGCATACTTACACTCCTTGTGCTGACAATTGTTCTCTCGTTCTTTGCATTACTCGTCGTGATATTCATTTCTTTTGCTGCTGCATGGGCCTTGACAATTGTCGTTCATCCGGCAATAGCTTTCCTCATCGTTGCAGCCATTTATCTGCTGCTGTTCATTTTGGTTTACAGCAAGCGTCACTCGTGGATAGAACGTCCGCTCGTGAGTATGTTTGCCGATATACTTACTAACTAACAGCGAGAATACATTACGCCAACAACAACTGCCAAAGTATTATGTACCAGAACCTCTCAGACATAAAAGCAGAAAAGGAGAAACTCCGTAAAGCTCTTTCCGACAAGGAGAACGAAATCGGAAACCTATGGGAGTCTGTGTTCCACCCGCAAGAGGAACATCTCGTGGAAACGCCTACACAACGTCTGCTGCACTATGCCAATACCGGTGCAGGACTTCTTGACGGCGTACTTCTCGGGTGGAAGCTATACCGAAAAGTAGGGCGCACGTTCTCATTAAAAAAGATAAGGAGACGTTGACGTAATTCCCTACCCCATCAAATCCAAAGGGAAAAAGCCACTTTGAATAGTCACAGGTTACACAAAGAAAAGACTTACGCCCACGACACTGATGCATGCGCCAACTATCTGCATCAGTGTTATTTTTTGGTGGAATAGCAACCACGACGGCAACAATATCATTACGGGTGTAGTTGCCATAATGGTTTGAGCAATACCGGCATTGGTGTAGAGCGTAGCCATCAGCGAAAGGCCTACACCAAAGAAAGGTCCGAAGAATGCTGCGCCAAAAGTACACTTCATAGCAAGTGAATCGCGAACGCCTGAGCGAAGTTTCTCGACGCCATTGTTCGTAAAGAATATCAGAGCCAAGGAAAATCCCACAAGTCCGATTACTGCACGCATCATCGTTGAAGCAAACGGCATAACCATGTCAAACGGTAACGGAATGATGGCATCGGGACATATGAATGATGTCATGTCGGATACGCCGCTAGCCATGACAGATTCTGTATAATGCTCCATGCCTACTTTGCTCAGAACAAGTCCGACACCTTGACCGGCACCGGCGCCTATACCGAAGAGGACTCCTTTCAGAGGAAGGGCTAACGATAGTTTACGACCTTCTGCTTCATCAGTATGTGTAAGAATCGACATTCCGATTCCTATCATCGTCAGAATCATTCCGATTATAGCGAGGTAATGCATCGTCTCGCCCAACAGCAACCATGCCGAAAGTGCTGCTGCTGGTGAGGCAAGAGTCATAAACAACTGGCCGAAACGCGAATTCATAAGCACGTAGCTCTGGAAAAGACAATAATCGCCGAGGACGTAGCCGACAAAGCCGGAAAGTCCAAGCCACAGCCATGTCTGACCGTCTGCATATCGGGGATATGGAACACCGAAAGTAAGCCACAGCAAGACAGCAAGCATCGCAAGCGAAAGCACCATACGCAGAACATTCAGCGGAAGAGATCCAAGACGCTTTGACGCAACTTCTGCAAACAATGCTGTTGCTGTCCACGATATCGCGACACCAAAAGATATGATTTCACCTATATACATTAATAAGGAAATATAATTATACTAAACTTTAAGAATAATCCGGCTGCAAAGGTAACACTTTTTATTTAAAACTGCAAATAATCTGGCTATATTCAGAAAACTTTGCTGTTTTTACCCTCTGATACGGCGCGTAAAAAATTTTTCTCCGACCGATGATGAATTTTTCGCCAAAATTTTAAATAATTCACAACATTCTGTATATTAGGTGGTTATGCCAAGAAAGACGGCTGATTCCATTTTATTGCGTATCCATCTCATGCATTTAACCACTTCATTCAATACAAATTAGGATGTCATTGGTAGCGAATGAGACTCTCATCCGTAACATTTGACGCCGTAAGATGATACTTCTTGCAAGCTAATTCAATACTTCTTACTCTGAATTTAATATCTTTTCCAGCATTTTCGCAATAAAAATTAGCAATTTTGTCAAATTTGAAGATTATTTCAATCAAAAAATCTCAGAAAACTCTAACATAAATTCAACATCAAAATAATACATTTTTTGATGATTAATGCACATATTTATCGAAAAAGTAGTAACTTTGCAAAATAATTGAACTGATAAAAATATAAGATTATGGAATACATGTCAAAAGAAGGATACGATAAGCTCGTAGAAGAACTACGCTATATGGAAAGCGTTGAACTGCCCAGAGTTAGAGATGCCATAGCCGAGGCAAGAGATAAAGGCGACCTAAGCGAGAACTTTGAATATCATGCTGCGAAAAGAGAACAGGGACGACTTTTGGGAAGAATAAGATTCAAACAGCGGGTTCTGGAAAATGCCCGAATCCTTGACACTTCAAAACTCGACAACAGCAAAGTCATACTTCTCAGCAAAGTAACAATAGAAAATGTGGCTACTGGCAAAATCATGTCATACACTATTGTTGGTTCACACGAGGCAAATCTTGCTGAAGCTAAAATATCCGTAAAATCACCTATAGGTCAGGCTTTGCTGAATAGAGAGGTGGGCGAAATTATTGATGTACGAGTTCCTGCCGGCACTCTGAAGCTCAAGATTCTGTCGATAGAGATTTGATTCTTTGCAATAGACAATCTTCACAAAACTGTCAAGTAAAATAGTAAAAACAGGCAAGATGTTTTTACAAAAGAGGAATCATGTTTTTATATAATTCATACACTCTAAAAAGACAAGGCCAATACGAATTGTAACTGAAAGTATCAGTCATCTTGACAATGCAATTTGAAACAATGGTGGCAACACAATAAATTATAATATTTTATTTGTGATTTCAACCTCCGGTTTCAGAATGGTCAGTTGTTTATACATAATCAAAAGTTCAATTTATTCTTTCAGAACAACAAAATATCGAACTTTACTCATTTCCTTTTATAATTTCTTAATCATCGTACAGCCAAACAATTCTTGTCTCTGAATAATTATGAACACAACAATATGTGCAATAGCAACAGCACAAGGCGGAGCCATCGGAATAATACGTGTATCGGGACCAAAAGCTATTGATATAACAGATAAGATATTCAATGGAAGGCACTCACTTCTTGACGCGAAAGGATACTCAGTACACTATGGACAAATCATTAACATATTGTCCGGTAACAACGAAGAAATTGATGATGTCATTGTTACTGTCTTTCGTGCTCCACATTCCTACACAGGCGAGGACTCTACAGAGATATCATGCCACGCTTCAACATATATATTAAATGCTGTTTGCACATTACTTGTCAGATGCGGATGCGAATTCGCTGCACCAGGTGAATATACTCAACGAGCATTCCTGAATGGTAAGATGGACTTGTCGCAGGCAGAAGCCGTAGCCGACCTTATTGCATCACAAAACGCTGCGCAACACCGAGTCGCAATGTCTCATATGAGGGGTGCCATCTCGCAGAAACTCACCGAGTTGCGCGAGAAACTTATTAATTTAACTTCGTTACTCGAACTCGAACTTGATTTCTCCGACCACGAAGACCTTGAGTTCGCTGACAGAACTCAACTGCTGACATTAACACAGGAAATAGGCAACGAGATATCTGCCCTGTTAAATTCATTCAGTCAAGGCAACGCTATACTTCATGGCATTCCTGTCGCTATCATTGGAGCACCTAATGTCGGCAAATCAACACTTCTTAACGCTCTGCTTCAGGATGATAAAGCTATAGTATCTGATATACAAGGAACTACACGTGACACTATAGAAGATACCATATCGATAAACGGAACGTTATTCCGTTTTATCGATACTGCTGGCATACGACACACCGATGATACCATAGAACGTCTCGGCATAGAACGAAGTATCAAAGCTGCTGAACGCGCACAAATCATAATCCTTATGCGCGATGACATTAATGACTACCCTACCCTTACACTTCGAGATAACCAATCTGTAATTCATATTAACAACAAATCAACAGAATTCCAAGCAATAAATGGGATAGGATTAAACGAATTGAAGGAAAAACTCATATCCATCACAAGTAAATACAACGCATCATCTGATGTACTAATAACTAACATACGCCATAAAGAAATCTTAGAACAAGCTCTTTCCGACGTTCATAGCATCACAAGTTCTATTTCAAATAAAGTCCCTACCGATCTTATTGCAGAAGATATCAGAATTCTTCTACATCATCTTGCTGAAATAACAGGAGGCGAAATAACATCAAACAATATTCTGCAAAATATTTTTCGTAATTTCTGCATAGGCAAATAACTGATTATTAGTAACTTATACTATTTATTATAAACCATTACTTAAGCTCCTCATTTTGAGGGGCTTTTGTTTTTTAACACTTCAGAGTTACTATTTGTTAGTATCAGTTTTTATTAATAACTTTGGCCCAAATTTCATTCCACACCCCTCCAAAATCCCTCACACAATTTTGGAAATTGACATAGTAGGTACTATGATGAAATTGTCGCAAATTGGCATTTTCACACACGACCTTAGTGAGGAGACAAGGGTGAAATTATATGAAATTATATGAAACCGTATGAAATAAAAATCGGCAATATTAACTCAACTAAAGTAACTCAAAAATGGACATTATTAAGAATTGCAAGCTATGTGGAAAGACCTATGTTGGTCATTCTATGGCATCCATGTACTGTTCGGATGAGTGTCGCAGACTTGTGGAAAACGCAAGAAAGCGAAAAATCGGAAATCGAGCGGTAAAAACACCATCAGGAGCAACTGTTTCTGACGACAATCTGGTCGATGTACAACAAGTCCTTCAGATTGCTAACGAGTACATGACCTTAAACGAATTGGCTATACTATTAAGAGTAAGCCATGCTACGGCATTCCGTTATGTAACGTCGGGAATAATAAAAGGCACCAAGGTTGGTCGCAATATCCTGGTACGCAAAGCTGATCTTGATGCTATGTTTGAAAATGCTCCTGCCTACAAGAAAAGGAAATATAAACGCAGACAAGAAGCCAATCAGTACTACACCGTCAGAGAGATTGTTGAAAAATTCCACATCTGCAAGAAAGCTGTACTTGCACGTTGTGATAAGTTCAACATTCCAAAGGAGTATGAAGGACGAAACGTGTTCTTCAACCGTACAGCTGTTGACGTGCACTTTGCAGAATTGATTGAAGAAATCGACCTAGCCAACTATTACACCATTCAACAGGTGATGGAGAAGTACAACATGACGAAGCCAAATGCGCTTACCTTCATTTCCCATCATCAGATTCCTCGTGTCACACGCGGGCGTACCGTATATTATTCTCGAGTGCATATTGACAGTTTCAAACGCAAAGGGGATGGTATCGACGTGAATTGGTACTCATATGCAGAAATCATCGAAAACTATGGTTTAACAAAAGACCAGATAAGTTACTACATCAAGCATGAACACCTGAAGACTGAGAAGCGAGGAAAGTTTACAATGATCTTCCGTAGCGACTTTGACCAGAAGGTGGTGAAGGTTCGGTTTGCTAACAATGAGAGAGACGAGAACGGGAGATTGATTATTAATACCGATGAGCCCCAGGAACCAGTATCTTCACCAGCCCATCCTGTAGACAAGACTCCAGAAACCCCGGAAGGCTACTACTCCACCGAGGAAATTTCAAAGAAATTCGCCATTAGTGTTAGGCAGGTCAACAAACTTGGTCGTGTACATAAACTGCCGAAGATAAGCCTCAGACATTTCAACTTCTTTGAGATTGGCCCTGTTGACGAGCTCTTCGCCCAGAAGAATCAATACGCTGATGTTCAAGAATGGATTTCACCAGAGCAGATGAAGCAGATCTACAGCATGACCGGCGACGCATGCCGTTCGTTCATCTATCGTCATAAGATACCTGCAAAAGTAGAATACGGAAACACCTTCTATTCCAAAGATCATATAGACCGTGTTAAGGGAC
>R03__coassemble_636_pt1 | contig 18990 bp, 10 predicted proteins | sample R03__metabat2_low_PE_024 | metagenome-assembled genome bin R03 | reverse complement strand
TGTCTTCATTCTGTGGCTTGCGCTGGTCGGCAGCGTGTCCGATACCGAGGACGCAGAGAACCTGCTGATCCTCAGGGATGTCGAGTACGCCCTGAATGACCTGTGTGGCCGATGTACCGTCAGAAAGACCACGTCCGCGCATCTGTGCCCAGCATGAACCGAGGCCCAGTTCCTCGGCCTGATACTGCATAGATATAGCTGCTATTGAACCATCCTCTATCCAGCAGTCTGTTTCTGAAGGGTTTCCTGTGATGACGATAAGTAGCGGAGCCTCCTTGAGGAACTTTCCTCCGAGGTCTTTGGCGTCAGAAATCTTTTCGATGTCAAGCTTGTCCTCGACGCAGATGAAGTGCCATGCACGGCATGACTTGCTTGTAGGCGCCATTAGTCCGGCACGAAGTATCAGTTTTACGGCCTCTCCGTCGATAGGCTCGTCGGTGAATTTTCGGTGCGACCGACGTGTCTGCACCAGTGTTTTGAAGTCTGTCATAGTGGTAAATTATGTAAATTTTCTGCAAAGATACAAATAATTATGCATTTCGAGCGATTATTTCGGAAATTTTTAGTACCTTTGCATCGTTTTTTGAAAAAGCATTTAATAAAATAAGGTATGAGCCAAAAGAAATCATGCGGAAAGCATCTTGCTTTACCAGTCATTGCTGTAATAATGGTTGTTGCAGCCGTGGCCGCTTTCTTGTTGTTTGCACCTATGTCGTCAAGTGACGAGACACAGTATGCCTACATTGATGAAGATGACAATATAGACTCTGTTTATGCCAAGATAGAGCCTTCTGCACATGGATACTCCATGATGGCCTTCAAGGCCCTGGCCGGACAGTTAGGTTATGCGGACCATATACGTACGGGACGCTATGCCATAGACACCAGTTCTGGTGCGCTGCAGATGTTGCGACACTTACGTAACGGTCAGCAGGAGCCTGTGTCGCTGACAATACCATCGGTACGTACACTCGACCGCCTCGCCGAGGACGTCAGCAAGCGCCTTATGATGGACGAGGATAAACTGTACGCTGCGCTCACCGATGAGAGCATCTGCGAGAAATATGGTCTTGACACACTTACCATACAGTGCCTCTTCATTCCTAACACCTACGACGTCTACTGGAACATCTCTGTCGAGAAGTTCCTTGACCGTATGAAGACCGAATCAGACAAGTTCTGGACAAAGGAACGTAAGGCCAAGGCAACAGAGGCAGGACTGACGGAGGTGCAAGTTATTACGCTTGCCAGCATCGTCGATGAGGAGACGGCAAACAACGGTGAGAAGCCAATGGTGGCAGGTATGTATATCAATCGCTACAAGCAAGGCATGCCACTTCAGGCCGATCCTACCATCAAATATGCCTGGCAGCAGTTTGACCTGAAGCGTATATACAACAAGTTGCTGTTCATTGACTCGCCTTACAACACCTACCGTAACGTGGGGCTGCCGCCTGGACCTATACGCATCCCTACCGTTGCTGGCATCGATGCTGTACTGAACTATGTTCATCACAACTATATGTATATGTGTGCTAAGGAGGATTTCTCCGGAACACATAACTTTGCCGTCACCTATGCTGAGCATCTTAAGAATGCAGCTAAGTATAGTGCGGCACTGAATAATAGAGGAATAAAATAAGGCTCAATCCTCTTACTATTCCCGATGGAGGGGAGAGATTACCGAAACTACTCTTTTTCAATTAGCATATACCCACCAAAACACATCATACCCTTGCAATGGAAGGGGCTTCGTGGTGGGGCTGCAGTTATAAATATGATATCAATAGAAAACCTACACGTCGAATTTTCGGCCCGTCCGCTCTACGATAACGTGTCGTTCGTAATCAACGACCGCGACCGCATTGCTCTCGTCGGAAAGAACGGAGCCGGCAAATCGACTTTACTGAAGATAATATCAGGCATACAACAGCCTACCAGCGGCAATGTCAGCATACCCAACGAAACGAAGGTGGGCTATCTGCCGCAGGTCATGAAGCTATCTGACGAGACCACCGTACGTGACGAGACACGTAAGGCTTTCGCAGATACCGTAAAAATGGGAAAACGTCTTGAGGATATGCAGCGTGAGATGGCTGAGCGCACCGACTATGAAAGTGATGACTACATGCAGCTCGTTGAAAAGTTCACGGCTCTTCACGAGCAGTACCTTATGCAGGGCGGCGAGCAGTATGAGGCAGAGATGGAACGTACGCTGCAGGGCCTCGGATTCGTACGCTCGGACTTCGAACGCCCCACAAGTGAGTTCTCCGGAGGCTGGCGCATGCGTATCGAACTGGCTAAGATTCTGCTTCAGAAACCCGATGTCCTGCTTCTCGACGAGCCTACCAACCATCTCGACATTGAGTCAATACAGTGGCTTGAGCAGTATCTCGCACAGTCGTCGTGTGCCGTTGTCCTTGTTTCGCACGACCGCGCTTTCATAAACAACGTCACAAACCGTACCATTGAGATTGTCTGCGGACACATCGAAGACTACAAAGTCAAGTATGATGAGTATGTCATTCTCCGAAAAGAACGCCGTGAGCAGCAGCTCCGTGCCTACGAGAATCAACAGAAAGAGATAGCGGATACTAAGGCTTTCATAGAGCGTTTCCGCTATCAGGCCACGAAAGCCGTACAGGTTCAGCAACGCATTAGGCAGCTGGAGAAGATAGTGCCGATAGAGGTTGATGAGGTTGATACCTCTGCCTTACGGCTTAAGTTCCCACCATGCCTGCGCTCAGGTGATTATCCTGTCATCTGCGACGAGGTTGAGAAGTCATACAATCACTTAGTCTTTGAACACGTTAATCTTATCATAAAGCGTGGCGAGAAGGTAGCGTTTGTGGGCAAGAACGGTGAGGGTAAATCGACTCTCGTGAAGTGCATCATGGACGAGATACCATATGGTGGTACTTTGAAGGTGGGGCATAATGTGCAAATAGGTTACTTCGCGCAGAATCAGGCGCAGATGCTTGATGACGAACTGACTGTCTTTGAGACCATCGACCGTGTTGCAAAGGGAGAGATACGCCTGCGAATAAATGATATTCTTGGCGCCTTCATGTTCGGTGGAGAGGCATCAGAGAAGAAGGTGAAGTTTCTGAGTGGTGGCGAGCGTTCACGTCTCGCTATGATTCGTTTGCTACTTGAACCTGTCAACTTCCTTATTCTCGACGAGCCGACAAACCACCTCGACATGCAGTCGAAAGACGTGTTGAAAGAGGCCATAAAGGCTTTTGACGGTACAGCGATAATCGTCAGCCACGACCGTGAGTTCCTCGATGGACTCGTTGAGAAAGTCTATGAGTTCGGAGGTGGTAAGGTGCGAGAATACTTAGGAGGTATCTATGATTGGATAAGGGCTCACGAAGCCCCCCTCCGCCCTACGGGCACCTCCCCCATGGAGGAGGAAAAGAATACTTCTTCGGCTAAAGATTCCAGGGCAACGAACCAGAAAGTAACCGACAAAGACACATCTCACTCCACCAATGTGGAGACGTTCGAAGAGCAGAAAGAAACTCTCTTGTCCTATGCTGAGCGCAAGGAACGGCAGAAACAGGTTACTCGCATACAGAAGCAAGTTAACGAATCGGAGAAGAAGATTGCTGAGTTGGAGGCTCGTCTTGCAGAACTTGACACTCTGCTCTGTGACCCGAAGAACGCCTCAGATATGAAACTCGTAAATGAATACACCGACGTACAGGCTTCCCTGGACAAGGAGATGGAACGCTGGACAGAACTATCAGAAAAATTAGATTCTATAAAACTATGACACTAAAGAACATTACAATGATTGCAGCTATGACAGCTATGCCATTAACAGGTATGGCACAGCAGCAACTCGGAGCAGGAATAAAGGCCGAGAATATGAATACTGCCGTTGCTCCTGGCACCGATTTCTATCAGTATGCTTGTGGTGGCTGGATGAAAAGCAATCCTTTGCCTGCTGCTTACTCACGCTATGGAAGCTTTGATAAGCTCGGCGAGGATAATAACAAGCGTATCAATACCATCCTTACTGAGCTCTCTACAAAGCAGAACGCAGCTGGTTCGCTTGAGCAGAAGATAGGCGACTTGTATAATCTCGCTATGGATTCGGTGCGCCGTAACAAGGATGGTGTAGCCCCAGCCATGCCTTATATACAGAAGCTTGAGAAGGCAAAGGGAATGAAGGGACTTATGCAGTGTGTCTATGATAATGCTCAGTATGGCGGCAGTTTTTTTGCTCGCTATGGCTTCGGAGCAGATGAGAAGGACTCAAAGAATAACATACTGTCTATCTATCAGGGTGGATTGTCGCTCGGACAGCGTGACTATTATGTCAACAAAGATGCTGCAACACTTGCTATCATGGAGGCTTACAAGAAGCACATGGTTAAGATGTTCAAGCTCTTTGGATTCAAGGAGAAGGATGCACAGAAGAAAATGGAGCGTGTTCTTAACCTTGAGAACCGCATAGCTCAGTTCTCACTCAGCCGTACGGAGATGCGTGACGTTGAGAAGAACTATAACAAGATGACACTCACACAGTTCAACAACAACTATCATAACTTCCCGCTTGTACAGCTACTTGCTGCCGAGGGCATCGACAAACAGTTCTTCGGAACACTTGTTGTTGGTCAGCCTAAGTTCATGGAAGGACTTAACAACCTTCTTGCCAACCTCGATCCGGAGGATTTGCGTGCAAAGTTGGAATGGAGCGTCATAAGCAGCGCCGCTGGTAACCTTAGTGATGAGGTTGCTGCCGAGAGCTTCGATTTCAACGGACGTGTTAAGTCTGGCCGTAAGGTTGATTTCCCTCGCTGGCGTAAGGCTACCGATCTGGTGCAGGCTATCTTAGGTGAACCGCTCGGAAAAATATACTGCGAGCGCTACTTCACAGCAGCAAGCAAGGAGCGTATGACACAGCTTGTCAAGAATCTTCAGGTTGCCTTGGGACAGCGCATTGAGGCCCAGGAATGGATGACTCCTGAGACAAAGAAAGCTGCACTTGAGAAATTGGCTGCCTTCTACGTGAAGATAGGCTATCCTGACAAGTGGCGTGACTTCTCTGCTCTTACCATCGACCCTAAGAAGTCGCTCTATGAGAATCTCCGTGAGGCTCGTAAGGTCCTCAATAAGCAACGCAACGACGAGACTGTCGGTAAGCCTGTGAACCGCGACGAGTGGCACATGACACCGCAGACGGTAAACGCTTACTACAACCCAACTACAAATGAGATTTGCTTCCCTGCTGGTATCCTGCAGTATCCTTTCTTCGATGCTACCGCTGATGATGCATTTAACTATGGTGCCATAGGTGTCGTCATCGGTCACGAGATGACTCATGGCTTTGATGATCAGGGCTCGCACTTCGATAAGGATGGCAATATGCGTGACTGGTGGAGTGCTCAGGATGTTGAGAATTTTAAGAAATTGGGCGATCAGTATGCTGACTTCTTCTCGCAGATTGATGTCCTCCCTGGTGTAAAGGCTAACGGACGAATGACTCTCGGTGAGAATCTTGCTGACCATGGCGGTCTGCAAGTGTCTTATCAAGCATTCAAGAATGCTGAGAAGAACGATACTGTCAATAATGTCGAGAAACTTGGTCTTACCCCTGATCAGCGTTTCTTCGTGGCTTATGCCGGTGTCTGGGGCCAGAATATCACTGAGAAGGAGATTCGTAACCGACTGCTTAATGATGTCCACGCTCAGGGTGAATGGCGCGTAAAAGGTGCTCTGCCACACATTGATGCATGGTACAAAGCTTTCAACGTACAGCCTTCTGACAATCTATACCTTGCACCGGAGAAGCGTCTTAAGCTTTGGTAAAGACCTCCTTCGACAATTAGCAAATTAACGATTCACAATAATTTATATTATTTTATTTGTGATTTAAATCTCCACTTGCTACTTGTTAGGAAATCATATAAATTCGGAATTTACATTGACTTCTTCAAGTGGACTCATTTATGGATATTAAAACATCAGAATTTTCAATCAGTTCTCCTACCGTAGGACAATGTCCTAAGGATACAAAACTGGAGTATGCCTTTATCGGACGAAGCAATGTTGGTAAGTCATCGCTTATCAACATGCTTTGCCGACATAAAGGGCTGGCAAAGACTTCGGCAACGCCAGGTAAAACCTTGCTTATCAATCATTTTATTATTAATAAGGAATGGTATCTTGTCGATTTGCCTGGCTATGGCTTTGCCAAACGCTCTAAGTCGGTACAGCAGAAGCTTGAGCAGATGATATCGAGCTATATACTTCAGCGTCAGCAACTGGTATGCACCTTTGTGCTTATTGACGTGCGACATGATCCGCAACAGATAGACCGCGAGTTCATAGATTGGCTTGGTGAGTCTAACATTCCTTTTGCCATCATTTTTACAAAAGCAGACAAAGTAGGTGGTGAACTTAAGGCAAAGAAAATGGCTGCGGCATGGATGGATAAGATGCGCGACCGTTGGGAAGAACTGCCTCCATACTTCGTGACATCTGCCGAGAAAGCAATCGGACGCGATGATGTACTTGATTACATCGAGTCTATTAATAACGAACTTTCATAAATACAATGTGGTAATTACGAGCCACATTGCCTCTATAGCCTTGCATAAAAACTTTAGCTGCAAATTTAAGCAGACAACGGAAAATAAGTTATTCATGTCTTTTAATTCGTAATTACAAAGACAAAGAAGCGATTTGTAACTCGTAATTCGTAATTTAATCTATGGCTCCGATACTTGACGTACAGAATCTGACAAAGTCTTTTGGCGAGAGAGTGCTGTTCCGTAACATCAGTTTCTCTATCGCCGAGGGTCAGCATGTCGGTCTGATAGCACAGAATGGCACAGGAAAATCGACACTACTCTCTATGCTTACGGGCGATGAGGGGCTTGACAGCGGATCAATCATCTATCGCAACGATGTCAAGACGGGATTCCTTTGCCAGACTCCTGTCTTTGATCCTGCAAAGTCGGTTCTTGAGACTTGTACCGCCAATCAGACAGAACATGAGCACCATCTCAATGCGAAACAGATTCTTACACAGCTGAAGATACGTGATCTCGACCAGCCGATGGGACAGTTGTCTGGTGGTCAACAGAAGCGTGTCGCCCTTGCTGCGGTGTTGATGACAGATCCTGACTTCCTTATTCTCGATGAGCCTACCAACCATCTTGACCTTGAGATGATAGAATGGCTTGAGGGATTTCTGTCACGAGGTAATAAGACCATCCTCATGGTTACGCACGACAGATTCTTCCTTGACCGTATATGTACTGTCATACTCGAACTTGATGACCAGACAATATACTCTTATCGAGGAAACTACAGCTACTATCTGGAGAAACGTCAAGAACGTCTTTATGTTATGCGTGCTACTATACAGAATGCAAATAACCTCTACCGCCGTGAGCTGGAGTGGATGCGTCGTCAACCACAGGCTCGTGGCCATAAGGCTCGTTACCGTGAGGAGGCTTTCTATGAGCTTGAGGCTGTAGCAAAGCGACGCATCGAGGAACGTCAGATTCGCCTCAAGGCATCGACGGTATATATAGGCAGTAAGATTTTCGAGTGCCAGTATATCTCAAAAGCATGGCAACGTCCTGACGGTTCACAACTTACTATTCTCAAGGACTTCTACTACAACTTCGCCCGTTTTGAGAAGATGGGCATCGTGGGAAGCAATGGTGCTGGCAAATCGACATTTATAAAATTGCTCCTCGGTATACTAAAGCCTGACAGCGGAAATATTGATATCGGCGAGACAGTACGCTTTGGTTATTTCTCGCAGGAAGGCTTGCAGTTTGATGAAAACCAGAAAGTTATCGACGTCATCCGCGAGATAGCTGACTACATTGACCTCGGACAGGGATGCCACATGACGGCATCACAGTTCCTACAGCATTTCCTCTTCACGCCTGAGCAACAGCATAATTACGTGTATAAACTCTCGGGTGGAGAAAAGAGAAAACTGTATCTCTGCACCGTACTGATGAAGAACCCGAACTTCCTCGTTCTCGATGAGCCTACCAATGACCTCGACATCAAGACGTTGCAAGTCTTAGAGGAATATCTTCAAGACTTCCCCGGCTGTGTCATAGTTGTCTCTCACGATCGTTACTTCACAGATAAGGTTGTCGATCATCTACTCGTTTTCCATGGAGATGGCAACATCCAAGACTTCCCTGGCAACTATACACAATACCGTATCTGGGAAAAACTGCAGCCAAAGCCCGAAGCGTCTGCACCTAAAGATGAGAAGAAACCATCAAGCGGACGACGTGATGGTGTTGAAAACAAACGTCGAATGACGTATAAGGAGAAGCAGGAGTTTGCTCAACTTGATAAAGACATAGCTTCTCTGACAAAAGAAAAGCAGGACATAGAGGCAGCTCTCTCGTCAGGCGCCATATCTGTTGAACAGATAACAGAAATGTCCAAACGCCTTCCTGTCCTCACCTCTGAACTTGACGAGAAAGAGTTTCGCTGGCTTGAACTCAGCGAACTCGCTTAATACTAATAATAATTTTTTCTGTGGCACAGTCCCAGAACTTACACATAATGAATAAATTTAAAGCAGCACTCTTCGACCTTGACGGCACGCTTATGGACACCGAAGGCCAGTACACAATCTTCTGGGGCAATACAGCACGTAAGTATCGTCCCGATATTCCTGGCCTTGAGTTCAAGATAAAGGGTATGACGCTGGTTCAGATCTTTGCAACTTACTTCACTGACCCACAGGTTCAGAAGGAGATAACACAAGGACTCAACGAGTGGGAGGCTAACATGCACTATGAGTTTCTTCCCGGAGCACTCGACTTTATCCATGACATCAAGTCTCACGGCGTCAGATGTGCCATCGTCACGAGTTCCAACATGCCGAAGATGAACAGCGTAGCAAAGAAGGTCTCCGACTTTGATGTGCTCTTCGACCGCATCCTCACGGCAGAGGATTTCTCTGCTTCCAAACCGGCACCTGATTGCTATCTGCTTGGTGCCCGCGTCTTTGGATGCGATATTGACGAATGTGTAGTCTTCGAAGATGCCTTCAATGGTCTTCAGGCAGGTATGTCGTCAGGAATCTATACTATAGGTGTTACGACAAGTAACAGTCGTGACAAGTTGAAGGACAAGTGTCACTATGTCATCGACGACTATACAACTCTTAATTATAATAAGGTGGAGATGCTGCTTGAAAATAAGTAACAAACAACATGGAAACAAACGAACAGAACAACTCCCCTGAGACACAGAACACCCATGCGCCAGAGGTAGCTGCTAATACTCCTGCTACCAAGAAACCGCGTAAGCCTCGTGCTCCTCGCAAGAAAAAGGAGGAAGTCCAGTCAAATTCATCGGCTGAGCTTGCAATATCTGATGTCGCACCAAATGAACCAGTAGTAACAGAGGTTAAACCTGCCAAGAAACCTCGTGCCACCCGTAAGAAGAAAGCCGAGCAAGAGCCTGTGCAGCAGAATCCAACGGCACAAGAATCAACTTCTCTTCAAACACAGCAACCAGCAGACCCGCAACCTCAGCAATCACCAGCCAAGCAAGAGCAGGAGCAACAGCCTGCTCCACAACAGGAACAATCGGTTGCACTGGAATCTTCAAAAGCACAGCAGGAGCCTGTAAAGTCACAACAGACACCTGTCACACAGCCGGTAGCTGACGCACCATCTGATTCACAACAGCCAGACAACACTAAGACTTCGTCTGACAAGAAACCTGAGGCGAAGCAGCAATCAGAACCAAAGCCGCTGCCTCCTTGTCCTACTCTGCTTATCCGTAATGTAGTTGATCTGGTAAATGCCCCTCAGCGTCAGCTCCTCCTTAACGACCAGCAGATACAGCAGCTGTCACTCGACGACGCACAACGACGTTTCCGCTGGATAGAAGGCACATTGGCTCTCGTCCTCAACTATGATATTGTTCTTAGTGACACGAATATCTGGCTTGAGCTTCTTACTGGCCATACGTCATCCCACTCTGACCCTCGTTACAACTGCCGTCTGCAGTTTGAGCGTCAGCTTGAATTCATCTCGCGCCTCACGCAGTATCGTGGTGGACGCTTCATGATGATGTCAGAGACATACGAAGAGATTGACCGCTTCGCCACCCTGATGGATCCTGTCAGTCATAAGGATGCTGATTTCTCTGATGAGGCTGTCTGCCGTAACATCGCGGGACGTCTTGCCAAGAAGCTCATCCTATCCATGCAGCGTGAGAACCGACTTCGCATAGAGGGCATAGGGTCAGAGAGTCATCATGGTGCCTTTGCTGATCCTGCCATCATACGCCGCTGTGTGGAGTTCTTTGCTACGGGCAAGAAGGTACTGCTTCTTACGAATGACGCATCTGTCGCCATTCGTTCAATGGGCATGTGTGATGACCTTCAGCGTACAAACAATATTGACGACGAACTGTGGGACAGCGTCTATGCTCCGCTTCGCCCTATGGTAATGACGTTTGACGACTTGAAAATCCTTGATGCATATACTCGCCAGTATCATTTCCTGCAGATGGCTGCTGGCAAGCAATTCATGGAAGATGTTCCTCAGCGTATGGAGAAACATGCTGTAGAGAACCTTGAACTATGGCAGGAAGGATTCCGTCCGGGTGATCGTCATTCTGAGAAGAAGATGCAGATGCAGCAGAAGCAAAGTGGCAACAATGGCAATCAGCCGAAGCAACAGAAGTCTCAGCCACAGCAATCAAAGCCTCAGCCACAGCAACCAAAGCAGGACAAGAAGCAGCAACAGAAGAACAACCAGCCCAAACAGGAGCAAACCGCTCAACAGCCAGTAGCTGAACAGCAGCCAGTGAAGGCTCCCGTTGCAGAGAATCAACAGCCAGTATCACAGCCAGCCCCACAGCCTGTCCCTCAAACCGCCGAACAGCAGCAGCCTGTGACAGACGAGTCACGCCCTGCGTTAATATCTCCAGAGGAAGCTTCTATCAACGAAGAGGAGAAGAAGCAGGAACAGAAAAAGCGTCGCGGTGGACGACGTGGTGGACGTAAGCCTAAGGAAACGAAAAGCGATGCTGTAACAGAGAATAATGCTACGGCATCTGCTGAGTAATCATCATCGGTTTTCTTATTGACCAAAACAATACGAAAAGTTGCCATTCCTCGATAGCGTTATGCTGTCGAAGAATGGCAACTTTCGGTTTATTATGAGCTATGTCTATTTCTTCAAAGCTGTTATTAGCACAGCAGCAATAGTCGCTACGCTACTTGCAAGTGCCATCCACATTGATGTAAGCTGAGTGTTAATCTTGCGTTCTGGCTTTGTCGGTACTACTATTTCACAACCAGGAAGCACTTTACCTTTATATATATTACTTACCTGACCATTAGGATAAACGATGTATGCAAGCGATTTCTTACCTGTACGAGACACTCCACCGGCTTGGTTGAGATAATATCCAACGCTTCTTCCCTCGTCGTAGGCAATGGTGTTAGGGAACATGACCTCTCCACTTATCTTTACGACGTTATTCATCTGTGGCACATAAATGGAGTCGCCTTCCTGAAGAACGAGGTCACTGGCACAGCCTGGGTTGTCAAGGGCTTTCTGAATATCGATGCCGACGGTATATGATTCCTTTTGCAAGTCACCCATAATCTCCAGCGAGTCAGCTTTTGTCTTTGCAACATCAAGTTTCATACGTTGCAGGTCAAGTTCTTTTTCGGTCACCCTACGTATCACCTGCACGCCGTTAGCGTATGCATTTGGCGTCATTCCGCCTGCTCGTTTGATGAGCGATGAAATGCGCTCTTCCTTGCTGGCCAGAGCGTATGCTCCACCGTATTTTACTTCGCCTGTTGCATATACAAGCTTCTGCTCTTGATAGTCGGGTGAGTCATGTACCGTCACAATGTCGTAAGGCATCAGCTTGAAACCTGTTTCGCCATCGATAGGGAGACCGTCACGAAGTGTCACGGAGTATATCTTTGCCATGCTCTTGCCGTCGGCATTGTCAGCAGCTGTAGTGATACGTCGTGCCACCTCAAGGTTTACGAGCGATGCCGACTCTTTCAGACCGCCGGCTTCGGTAATGAGGTCCTCGACAGTCTCACCTTCTGAATATTGGAATATTCCAGGCTTTACAACTTCACCATATATTGATAATGTCTTGTCCTTTTGTATCTTCTCGTTTGACTGTATGATGAGTTCGTCTTCATTCTGCAGGACAGCGTCAGGACAACTACCGTCCATGATGGCTGCAAGGTTTATGGAGATAGTTTGCAAGGTGCGGTCGGGCTTCATGCGGTGCAGTACGGCGCGGTTAGTATAAGCCTGTTCTATAAGTCCGCCGGCTTGTTCGATGATTGTCTTCACGCTGTTTGCGTTATTGCCTATCTTATAGTATCCAGGTCTGAAAACAGCACCTGATACCTTTATCGTGTTTTTGTAACGCGGGATTACGGTATCGATGACGGCAATGTCGCCATCTTCCATCTTGAATGTCGTGAAGTCCCATTCGTCGACATTGTGTACGGTCAGTCCGTCCTCGGTTTTGCGTTCTACGCGTATCTTCTTCTTGTAAGCGTCACCGGTGAATCCGCCTGTGAAGTTAAGCAATGACTGCATCGATTCGTTCTTGCGCATCTCGTAGAACATCGGGCGTTTTACCTTGCCTTCAACCTTTACGAGGTTCTGGTATGGACCGACCATGATGACGTCGTTGTCGCGCAGCAGGATGTTACCGGTCAGTTTTCCGTTGACGATGTAGTCGTAGATATCGACCTTTGTTATGACGCGTCCGTTGCGTGAAACCTTTACGTCACGCATCGTACCGATGTTTGTTACGCCACCTGCGAGATACAGGGCATTGAAGACAGTTGCGAAGGCTGACAGCGTGTATGTGCCTGGTGTCTTTACCTCGCCCATGACATTTACGGTGATGGTGCGTGTCTGACCGACTGCCAACTTGATGCTTGAACCCTGATAGTGCCCGCCGATAGCACTGCGGACACGTGCCTGAGCCTGTGTCACAGTGAGTCCGGCAACATTCACGGGGCCTTCATTCGGAATTGTTATGCTGCCGTCAGGTGATACCTTGAAACTTCCGCTGTACTGTGATGATCCATATATGTCGAGCACGACCTCATCACCAGGGCCGAGAGTATAGTTTACGGGGGTGGCTATGTTCATAGCCGGCTCGAACGAAAGATTCTTCGAACGGAAGATGTCATGACCGAAAATCTTTATTGTGTCGGCAGGATCTTTGGGCTCCTCCATAAAGAACTCCATATCTTCGCGTGTCTCTCCGTTGCTCTTACGGCTACGGTCGAAGGCGTCGTCAGTCTTCGTAGATGTTGTTGTCTCTTCTTTTTCGTATTTTGACTTAAGCTTCTGAAGTTGCTGCACGGATACGCCACGAGCCACAAGTTCCTTTGCTATGGTCTTCTGATCCTTACCGGCTGTGCTTTGCTTCTTTGCGTATTCAACGATCTGTGTATCTGACATTTGCGCGTAAATGCCAGATGCAAAGCATAGGATAAATGCTATGAATGTTAGAAAACGTTTCATTCGTATGTATGTAATTCGTTTTTAAGGTCTTTTGGTTTTATAACGATGAATTGTGGTTTTTATTGTGTCAGGTTGTCACAATTATTGAAAAATCATGATGACTGACTGTTCTCAGCTGTTTGCCAATGGCTTATCAGCATCTGATTAAGTGCATCTTACACTGTCATTCAATATCAATTATAATTTCAAACGATAGATGTGGTGTTGTAAAGACTCAGTAATTGCATTCCAAAGACTTAGTAATTATACTGTAAAGACTCAGTAATTGATGCGTAAAGACTCAGTAATTGCTTTGTCACTTTATACGTCCTGCACCTTAATTTATATTTTCTTGCTTCGTTTTTTAATAGGTCTTGAATTGTGATTTGTATTTGTAATTAAATCAGAATGAGCAATGATGTTGTCTCGTTGTTAACGGCCTGCAACTCAGTTGCCGTCTGTTATTGTAATGATACAGAACAACCGTTGTTGCCTAAAAGAGAATTTCGTGGTCGTTGTATAATCTGAAGTGATAGTTGGTTCTTTCGTATGCTATACGCATTACCTGCTGATGACCATCTTCTTTAGGTGAAATGGCAAGTGCAACATGACCCATTGTCCGACGCAAATTTATTTCGACGCATGGTTGCAGCAGTGCTTTAGTAGTGCCGATGCCTGATTTTTCTGCAAGTAGAGTAGGGGCTACAACCATCATGTCGATACCTAATGGACCACTGTAACAATTGTTGAGATTCTTGCTGAGCAACAGGCAGATATGTGTCTTGATATTGTTGAGTAAACTGATGGACATGTATTCAGATATCATTTTCAGCTTCTCGTTTTCTGTTGCGAGTATGCTTCCTTCGTAAGCGTTGTTTACGGTGTTAAACAATGACAGCCCGTCGTAACGTACTGTGCCGTCTTCAAGGGCAGTAAATTCCATTCCGAAGTCTAACACCTTATTTAATAAGGGCTCTATCATGATGTGACCTTGGGTGCGAATGACCTTCTCTGCCCATTTCATGGTGTTGTCATTATTGTCGGTTAAGTATCTGACACCCCTCCCGCTGCTGCTCCATGGGGCCTTAAGAACGATGCTCCCTAATTCTTTATGAAGGCGCGTGACGTCGCCTGTATTGCTTACGCTGATAGCGTCGCCTGTGGTCTCGGCAGGAAATGCGGTGCGCAATGCCGACAAAAGCTGTGCTGCTGTGGCTCTGTCAGAGAATTCGCGCTGTTCTGCAAGTGCGTCGGGTGATGGCAAGAGGCTTGTGTCTATGCCATGAAGTTTAAGTTGATGGACTATTGATTTGTCCCAGCCCCATACGTCTATATGGTCAATGTCGCGTGCCTCATGAAGTTGGCTTGTTGTCAGAAACCTTACATCAGCTATGTCCGTCTTCATCTTTCTGGATACGGCCTCGGCTGCTGTGACATCGTCAACAAGTACGATGTCTCCGTCTTCTGCCCACAATGCAGGCAGCCAACCAAGGTCGGCTCTGAGCTGACGTCCTGCATGCGGGGCCGTCCAGAAAGTATTGTTGGCAGCAAGAGCCAAATCATGCTCGGGATTGAATACGTGTAAATTCATATTTGCAAAGGTAATAATTATTTTCTCAATATTATATAATGAATAGAAAAATTAACATATAAAAAATCCTTAAAATGCTAAAAATACAAAAAAACTGAAGTTTTTGGCGCTTTCGGTTGGTTGTTCGGCAAATATTTATTACCTTTGCAGTGCAAAGGCACAAACGCCATATTATGAAGAATTTGTTAACTGTTCTATTTGCAGTATGAAAATCATATTGACATTAAGAATAACTTATTATATTAATATCTAATTAAAACATGGCAAAAGAAAAGAAATTCATTACTTGTGATGGTAATGAGGCTGCTGCTCACGTGAGCTATATGTTCAGTGAGGTTGCTGCTATCTATCCTATCACACCGTCATCTCCTATGGCGGAGCACACAGACGATTGGGCTGCCCGTGGCCGTAAGAACCTCTGGGGCCAGACAGTAAGTGTACAGGAAATGCAGTCAGAGGGTGGTGCTGCCGGTGCAGTACATGGCTCGCTTCAGGCTGGTGCCCTGACAACAACATTCACTGCCAGCCAGGGTCTGTTGCTGATGATTCCTAATATGTACAAGATCGCAGGTGAGCTCCTTCCTTGTGTATTCGATGTTTCTGCACGTACACTCGCAAGCCACTCGCTCTGTATCTTCGGTGACCACCAGGACGTTTACGCTTGTCGTCAGACAGGCTTCGCTATGTTCTGCTCTGGTTCTGTTCAGGAGGTTATGGACCTTACAGCTGTTCCTCACCTCGCAACACTGAAGACACACGTACCATTCATCAACTTCTTCGACGGCTTCCGTACATCTCATGAGTATCATAAGATTGAGGTTATGGATATGGAGGACATCCGTCCACTCGTTGACGAGGCAGACATCAAGAACTTCCGTGACCGTGCTCTCACACCTGAGCGCCCTGTTACACGCGGTACTGCTGAGAACCCAGAGACATTCTTCACACACCGTGAGGCTTGCAACGCTTACTACGATGCAATACCTGACGTAGTGGAGCACTACCTCGGCGAGATCTCTAAGATTACAGGTCGTGAGTATCACAACTTCTCATACTACGGAGCAAAGGATGCTGAGAACATCATCATTCTGATGGGTTCTGCTACTGAGGCAGCTCGTGAGGCTATCGACTACCTCGTTTCTGAGGGCAAGAAGGTAGGTATGATCGCTGTTCACCTCTATCGTCCATTCTCTGTTAAGTATCTCCTCTCTTCTGTTCCTGCTACTGTTAAGAACATCGCTGTCCTTGACCGTACAAAGGAGCCAGGTGCTGAGGGCGAGCCTCTCTACCTCGACGTTAAGTCGGCATACTATGACCAGGAGAACCGTCCAAACATCGTTGGCGGTCGCTATGGTCTCGGCTCTTCTGACGTTACTCCAGCAATGGTTATCTCTGTATTCGAGAACCTTGAGCTCCCTGAGCCAAAGAACCATTTCACACTCGGTATCGTTGACGACGTTACATTCACTTCACTCCCTAAGAAGGAGGAGATTGCTCTCGGTGGCAAGACTATCACAGAGTGTAAGTTCTTCGGCCTCGGTGCTGATGGTACTGTAGGTGCTAACAAGAACTCTGTTAAGATTATCGGTGAGTCAACAGACAAGCACTGTCAGGCTTACTTCTCATATGACTCAAAGAAGTCTGGTGGTTTCACATGTTCACACCTCCGCTTCGGTGACGAGCCTATCCGTTCTACATACCAGATTACTACTCCTAACTTCGTAGCATGCCACGTTCAGGCTTATCTGAATATGTACGACGTTACACGTGGTATTCGCGAGAATGGCTCATTCCTGCTGAACACTATCTTCGATGGTGAGGAGCTCGTAAACTTCATCCCTAACAAGGTTAAGCGCGTCTTTGCTCAGAAGAACATCAAGGTTTACTACATCAACGCTACTAAGATTGCTCAGGAGATTGGTCTCGGTAACCGTACCAACACTATCCTCCAGTCTGCATTCTTCCGTATCTCAGAGGTTATTCCTGTAGATCTCGCTATCGAGCAGATGAAGGCATTCGCTAAGAAGTCTTACGGTAAGAAGGGTGACGATGTTGTCAACATGAACTGGGCTGCTATCGACCGTGGTGGTGAGTACAAGACTCTTGCTGTTGATCCTGCATGGGCTAACCTTGCTGACGACGCTGCTGCTGAGGATAACGCACCAGCATTCGTTAAGGATCTCGTTCGTCCTATCAACGCTCAGATGGGTGGTGACCTCAAGGTCAGCGACTTCGTTAAGTATGACACCGTTGACGGTACATGGTACAACGGTGCTGCTCGTTGGGAGAAGCGTGGTGTGTCTGCATTCGTTCCTGTATGGAATGCTGACAACTGTATCCAGTGTAACAAGTGTGCATTCGTTTGTCCTCACGCTGCTATCCGTCCATTCGCTCTTACAGAAGAGGAGTGCAAGGGTATCGATGCTCCAATGCAGGAGATTAAGGCACCTGCAGCTCTCAAGGGCATGAAGTTCATCATGGAGCCTTCTGTTCTTGACTGTCTCGGATGCGGCAACTGTGTTGACGTCTGCCCAGGCAAGAAGAATAAGGAGACTGGCGAGAACGATAAGGCTCTTAAGATGGTTCCTTACAACCCAGATGCTGAGGATATGAAGAAGCTCGCTAAGGATTGGGATTATCTCGTTGACAATGTTGTCAGCAAGCAGAACCTCATCGATATCAAGGCTAATCCAAAGAACTCACAGTTCGCTACTCCACTCTTCGAGTTCTCTGGCGCATGCTCTGGTTGTGGTGAGACACCATACGTCAAGCTCATCTCTCAGCTCTTCGGTGATCGCGAGGTTATCGCTAACGCTACAGGTTGTTCTTCTATCTACTCTGCTTCTATTCCTTCAACACCATACACAACAAACGAGAAAGGACAGGGTCCTGCATTCGACAACTCTCTGTTCGAGGACTTCTGCGAATTCGGCCTCGGTATGGTTATTGGTAACAAGAAGATGAAGGAGCGTGTTGCTATCCTCCTCCAGAAGGTTGTTGACGAGAAGATGGGTTCAGAGGCTTATCAGCAGGCAGCTGCTGAGTGGATTGAGAAGAAGGATGATGCTGATGAGACAAAGCGTCTTGCTGAAATCTTGAAGCCAATGATAGCAGAGGGCGCTGCAGCTGGTTGCCCAACATGTGCTGAGCTGAAGACTCTTGATCACTATCTCGTTAAGCGTTCACAGTGGATCATCGGTGGTGATGGTGCTTCTTACGATATCGGTTACGGCGGTCTTGACCACGTTATCGCTTCTGGTGAGGATCTTAACATCTTCGTTATCGATACAGAGGTTTACTCTAACACAGGTGGTCAAGCTTCTAAGGCTACTCCACTCGGCGCTATTGCTCAGTTCGCTGCCCAGGGTAAGCGTATCAAGAAGAAGGATCTCGGTATGATCGCTACAACATACGGCTATGTATATGTTGCTCAGGTAGCTATGGGTGCTGACAATGCTCAGTGTCTCAAGGCATTCCGCGAGGCAGAGGCTTATCACGGACCATCACTCATCATCGGCTATGCTCCATGTATCAACCACGGTCTGAAGATCAAGGGTGGCATGGGACGTTCACAGCATGAGGAGGAGCGCGCTGTTAAGTGTGGCTACTGGCATCTGTGGCGTTACAATCCAGAACTCGCAGAGCAGGGCAAGAACCCATTCACTCTTGACTCTAAGGAGCCAAACTGGGATGGTTTCCAGGAGTTCCTCGACGGTGAGGTTCGTTACCTCTCTGTAAAGAAGGCTTATCCACAGGAGGCTGAGGAGCTCTTCGCTCAGGCTAAGAAGATGGCTCAGGCTCGTTACAAGTCATACGTGCGTAAGGCTGCTGAGAGCTGTGAGGACTAATCCTTTCATGATATAATAAAAGGCTCTCACT
>R03__coassemble_629_pt1 | contig 19187 bp, 12 predicted proteins | sample R03__metabat2_low_PE_024 | metagenome-assembled genome bin R03 | reverse complement strand
CTTTCGGTCTCTCGCTTGCATCTTTCTTCCTAAGTCCTTGGGCAGTAGCTCGCTATAGCTCGGCGGCCTTATAAAGAAATCTGCAGTGCGATAGCCTCGAAATCATCAAAAGCTAATTTATAGAAGCGGCCTTAAATGTGTTTTAACGTAAAATATTTGGTTAAGTCGGAAATTATTGTTATCTTTGCATTTTGAACTAATTGTCAGCAGTTTTTCCAAACTTGTGTCCATCAGATAATGCTCAATAGATAAGTTACTTCGGAAACAAGAATACTGAGAATGTGACTGCTGGGATAATAGTAAGAAAAGACAAAATGATAGAAATAAGCCATGCCAGGGTTAATAACCTGAAGGATATCTCGATACGTATCCCCCGAAACAAATTCATTGTCATTGCAGGAGTTTCAGGCTCCGGCAAGTCATCGTTGGCTTTCGACACGCTTTATGCCGAAGGTCAGCGTCGCTATGTCGAGTCGCTGTCAAGCTATGCTCGCCAGTTTCTGGGCCGTATGTCAAAGCCGGAATGTGATTATATCAAGGGCTTGCCACCTGCCATCGCCATCGAGCAGAAGGTAATCTCACGTAATCCGCGCTCTACGGTGGGCACAAACACTGAGATATACGAGTATCTGCGTCTGCTGTTTGCCCGTATCGGTCGCACATTCTCACCCATCAGCGGGCAGGAGGTGAAGAAGCATGACACAGAGGACATCATACGCTGTGCACAGACATATCAGCGAGGCACGAAGTTCATCATAACGGCACCGCTGCATGTTCCGGAAGGTCGCACACTGCAACGTCAGCTTGAGATGTCGCTGCAGGCAGGCTATTCACGCATATACGTCAATGGTGAGATTGTCCGTATTGATGACTTCCTTGCAAAAGGACAGGGGATAGAGAGTAGAGAATTGGGAATAGGGAATAGGGAACAGGGAATAGAAGATTTGCATAGTACTAATGTACCAGCCAACACCCAACACCCAACACCTAACACCCAACACATCCATCTCCTCATCGACCGTATGGCCGTGGCTGACGACAAGGAGTTCACCTCACGTCTGTACGACTCGGTAGAGACAGCCTTCTATGAGGGACGAGGCATGTGTCACCTTGTCTTCATGCCTGCAATGATAGAGCATGAATTCTCAACACGCTTCGAGGCCGACGGCATCACATTTGAGGAGCCTACTGACAACCTCTTTGCCTTCAACTCACCTGTCGGAGCATGTCCCACATGTGAGGGCTTCGGCAAGATTATAGGCATCGACGAGGCTTTGGTAATACCTAATCCGTCGCTATCCGTTTATGACGGCTGTGTGCAGTGCTGGCATGGTGAGAAGATGAAGGTGTGGAACCAGGAGTTCTGCCGTCGTGCCGAACGTGACAACTTCCCTATTTTTACACCTTACTATGACCTTACGCAAGAACAGAAAGACATGCTGTGGCACGGTTTGCCACACGACACAGTCACCGAATGGGGCGACAAGGTGTGCATAGACTCGTTCTTCCGAATGCTGCGCGAGAATCAATACAAGATACAATACCGTGTTATGCTGGCACGATATCGTGGCAAGACCGTCTGTCCTGACTGTCATGGTGCACGTCTGCGCAAAGAGGCGAGCTATGTGCGCATAGGTGCCGATGACAACGGACAAGGTGGCAAGACCGTTATGCAGCTTGTTGATATGCCGGTGGCAGAATTGAAAGAGTGGTTCGGCAACCTAACGCTTACAGAGCATGAGCAACAGGTGGCTAAGCGCTTGCTGACAGAGATAAACAGCCGTCTGCAGTTTCTCCTTGATGTCGGATTGGGGTATCTCACGTTGAATCGTCCGTCAAACACACTGTCAGGTGGTGAGTCACAGCGAATAAACCTGTGCACAAGCCTCGGCTCGTCACTCATCGGCTCACTTTACATCCTTGACGAACCGTCCATAGGTCTGCACTCACGCGATACAGACCGACTCATCAAGGTGCTGCGCCAACTCACCGACCTCGGCAACACAGTCATTGTCGTCGAACATGACGAAGAGATAATGCGTGCGGCTGACTACCTCATAGACGTAGGTCCGGATGCAGGACGTCACGGAGGCGAGATTGTCTTCGAAGGTTCGGCAGAGGAGATTACGAAGGAGTCGCTCTCAAAATATCCACACTCACATACCGTGGAATATCTCACACATGTTGAGACTATCGACATACCTTCATCACGCCGCCGATGGAACAAGGCCATCATAGTAAAGGCTCCGCGCATGAACAACCTGAAAGGGCAGGATGTCAGTATACCGTTGAACATCATGACCGTCGTCACGGGCGTGTCAGGCTCAGGCAAATCGTCGCTGATAAAGGGAATACTGCATCCTGCATTGAAACGCCACCTTGGCGAGGCATGCGATGCCCCAGGCCTTTACGGCGGACTTGACGGTGACCTGCAGGACATCAAGCATGTGGAGTTTGTCGACCAGAACCCTATAGGCAAGTCAACACGTTCAAATCCTGCCACATATGTCAAGGCCTACGACGCCATACGTCAGCTCTTTGCCGACCAACCTCTGTCACGACAGATGGGATTCACGGCACAGCACTTCTCGTTCAATGCCGATGGCGGACGCTGTGATGAATGTAAAGGTGCCGGCACAATAACTGTTGAGATGCAGTTCATGGCTGACCTTGAGCTGGAGTGTGAGGCATGTCATGGAAAACGCTTCAAACGTAACATACTCGACGTACGCTATCGTGGGAAGAATATCTACGAGATACTCGACATGACCATCAACCAGGCAATAGAGTTCTTTGGCGAAGCCATCGAAGAGAAGAAGGGACAGAAAGGCAAGAGCACAGCCGTCGAGCAAACCATCATATTGCGATTAAAACCGCTGCAGGACGTAGGATTGGGGTACATAAAACTCGGGCAAAACTCGTCAACACTGTCTGGTGGTGAGAACCAACGCGTGAAACTTGGATACTTCATTGGCCAGGAGAAGCAGGAACCAACACTGTTCATCTTCGACGAGCCAACGACAGGTCTGCACTTCCACGATATACGCAAGCTACTCGCAGCCTTTGAGGCTCTCATTGCTCGAGGACACTCCATACTCATAATAGAGCATAATCTCGACGTCATAAAATGTGCCGACTATGTCATTGACCTCGGCCCTGACGGTGGCAATAATGGTGGCAATGTCGTGTGTGCTGGAACGCCGGAAGATGTAGCAGCATGCGAACAGTCGATAACAAGAAAGTTCCTGAAAGAGAAACTCAGTTCAAATTAACGAATTAACAAGTTAACGAATTAACAAGTTAACGAATTATCGAATTGACAAGTTATGATTACAAATATGCAGCAAGTAATACATTCTGTAATATCCTACCTTGTGCGACACGATGTTAGTGCCTTTGGTAGTGGTTTGGGGGGCTATGCTTTATGAAAGAATTATTCTTTGTCTTCGTAGGCGGTGGCACGGGCTCAGTGCTACGCTACGGTGTGTCACAATTGTGGAAGCATCTGTCGCTGCACCCGCAGTTTGAAGGCATAGTTTTTCCATGGCCGACATTCTGTGTCAACATACTCGGCTGCTTCCTCATCAGCCTGTTCTACAACTGCTCTGACCGTTGGGGACTGGCACCCGAGACACGCCTTATGTTGACAACAGGGCTGTGCGGCGGCTTTACCACGTTCTCAACCTTCAGCTACGAAGGACTCACGCTTATTAAGGACGGTAACTACATGACATATGCTATTTATCTCTTTGGCAGTATTGTCTTCGGACTTGCAGCAGCCTTCGTGCCATTCAAATGAATGAATGAACGAATTAACGAATTAACGAATTAATAAGTTAACTAATTAACAAATTATGATTAGTAACATCAAGCAAGTAATACAATCTATAACATCCCCCCTTGTGCGATATAAAGTTAGTGCCTTTGGTAGTGGCTCGGGCGGCTTTGCTTTAGGGGGCTTTTTGCTTCTGACGTCGTTGTCAGTATCAGCAAAGAACAACACTATTGATGCTTACCTTCAGGAAGGCATCTCACAACAACTTGCTAACCATCGCAAGCAGACCATCCATGATCTGCGCTATGCACTGGCGTTTACGCTAAGCGACAACAGTACTGCTGACATTCCTGCCAACGAGACAATTACGCTGACGCTGAAGAAGAAGGATGACATCATCATTGACTTCCGCGAAGACAGCAAGAAGATACACTCTGTAACCATAAACGGCAAGACATGCGAATACATCTTCTACAACGAGCATATCATTATTCCTGCAACAGCGACGAAGAAAGGAAAGAATAAGATAGACATCAGTTTCACTGCAGGCAATCAGTCACTGAACCGTCGCAAAGGCTATATGTACACTCTCTTTGTTCCTGACCGTGCACGCACCGTATTCCCCTGCTTCGAACAGCCTAATCTGAAAGCACGCTTTACACTGACTCTTACGTTGCCTAAGACATGGACAGCAGTAAGCAACGGTAAAGTGCTGTCGCAGAAAGACGGTAAGGTGTCATTCGCGGAAACCGAGCCGTTGCCGACTTACCTCTTCGCATTTGCCGCAGGAGAGTTCAAACGGAAGGAGTACAGTGAGAACGGGCATACTATAAGCGCTTACTATCGTGAGACAGACCCAAAGCGTCTGGCACAGCTGACGGACATATGCCATCAGGTTGTGTTTTCGCTCGACTGGCAGGAACAGTTCACCGGTGTGAAATATCCGTTCCAGAAGTATGACCTCGTCATATTGCCAGGATTCCAGTTCGGCGGCATGGAGCATACCGGTGCAACATTCTACAACGACAACACCCTCTTTCTTCCGGAGAATCCTACTCCCGACGAGCAGCTCAACCGCACACAGCTCATATCGCACGAGACATCACACATGTGGTTTGGTGATGCTGTCACGATGGACTGGTTTGATGACGTGTGGACGAAGGAGGTCTTTGCCAACTACTTTGCTGCTGAGATAACCGCACCGTTGTTTCCTAACCTCAACCACGATCTTAACTGGCTGAAGACATACACGGCAGCTGCCGTAAGTCAGGACCGCACCGACGGGCGCACCAGCATACGCCAGCCACTTGACAATATGCGCTATGCCGGACTCATATACAACAACATAATCTACAACAAGGCACCCGTCATGATGCGCATGATGGTTGACAAGATGGGTAAGGAGGCTTTCCAACGGGGCATACAGAAGTATGTCCGACAATATCTCTACGGCAATGCTACATGGGACGACCTCATTGCCATCCTTGACAAGGAGACACCCGAGAATCTCAAGAAGTTCAGTGAACGATGGGTTGACAAGGCGGAGTTCCCGCACTACAAGGCTAAGTCATATCTTGACGGACGCGATGGTAAAACATATGGATTCATAGAACTTGACTCAGCGCAGATTCGGTCGCTCATGCAGTATTGGCCTACAGAGAAGGACGCCACAGCCCGTCAGGCACTGCTGATGAATCTTGAGGAGAATTACCTTGCAAAGAAGGTAAAGGATGAAGATTGGTTAAACTTCCTTATCGATCAATTGGCTGACGAGCAAGATAACCTCACTGCCTCGACACTCATCAGCTACATACGTGAGCCGCTGATGCTTACGACAAATAAGATAGACAAGGAAACATACGAGAAAGAGATTATGGTCATGATGAAGAGTCATCGCCTGCCGTCAGTGCGTGTCAACCTGTTCCGTCTGCTCAGCGCTACGATGACAGCACGCATTATCATCAGCAAGATGTATGACGTATGGAATAAGCAGTCGCTGAAGTTATCAGAGAATGACTACACCACGCTTGCATACGAACTCGCTGTACGTCGCCCTTACCAGGCACGTGAGATACTGTCTGCACAGCGCAAACGTATAACAAACCCTGACCGTATCACACAGTTTGACTTCATTGCCCAGGCGGTATCACCGTCGCAGCAGGAGCGTGACAAGTTTTTCAACTCTCTATCAAAAGCAGAGAACAGACGCATAGAACCATGGACTCTGACGGCGCTGTACTACCTCAACCACCCATTACGACAGACAGAAGCCGTGAGATACATACGTCCAGCACTTAACCTCCTGCCTGAGATTCAGCGCACAGGAGACATATTCTTCCCAGGCAACTGGTGCACACGACTTCTTGCAGGCCATCGGTCGAAGGAGGCATACGCTGAGGTGCAGAGATATCTTAAGGATAATGCCGGCCTTCTACCATTGCTCCGTAACAAAATACTTGCAGCAGAATACTATCTTCAGCGTGTGAATAAGTAAAAGACACAATGAGGCATATTGACAAGAGGGCCGATCCTAAGAGCATTAATTATTATCCCCGAGAAGGAACAATATATCTGAGTAGTTACATATGTTAAATAATAATGTAAAAATAAATTAAATAGCAGATACAATTATATAATATGTGATTTTTTTTGTACTTTTGCATTCTAAAAGCATACTATGGATAAGAAACAAGTTACTTTAGAACTCGGGACGAAGCCTGTCGGACACCTGCTGATGCAGTATGCCATACCGTCAATAGTGGCTATGGTGGCAAGTTCGCTATATAATATGGTGGACTCTATCTTCATCGGACAGGGAGTGGGGCCGATGGCTATTGCCGGTCTTGCCATCACCTTCCCATTTATGAACCTCTCGGGTGCCTTCGGTGCTGCTATAGGTGTCGGCTCGTCAACGCTCATCAGCGTCCGCCTCGGACAGAAAGACTACACCACAGCGCAGACAATCTTTGGCAATAACATAACGCTGAATATCATCATCGGCTTGCTGTTCGCGACGTTCTGCCTCATATTCCTGGAGCCGATACTTCTCTTCTTCGGAGCCAGTGAGCAGACCATGCCATACGCCAAGGAGTACATGGAGATAATCCTGCTGGGCAATGCCGTGACGCATCTGTACTTCGGCATGAATGCTGTCTTGCGCTCTGCCTCAAAGCCTAAGCAGGCGATGTATGCCACGATATTCACCGTTGTCCTGAACACTATCCTCGACCCTGTGTTCATCTACGGCTTCGGTTGGGGCATACGCGGTGCTGCCATCGCTACCATACTGTCGCAATTCCTGGCTATGTGCTGGCAGTTCTACCTGTTCTCTGACAAGAGTCAGCTGTTGCACATGAAGCAAGGCATCTTCGCGTTGAAGTCACGACTCGTTAAGGACATCATCGGCATAGGCATCTCGCCGTTTGCCATGAATGCCTGCTCATGTCTCGTTGTCATATTCATAAACACTACCCTCGTGAAGTACGGTGGCGACTATGCTGTCGGTGCGTATGCCATCGGCAACCGTGTTGTCTTTATGTTCTTCATGATATGCATGGGCATCAATCAGGGCATGCAACCTATTGCCGGCTATAACTACGGCGCAATGAAGTACGACCGCATGCTGCGTGTTGTCTATATAACAATCATTGCTACGACGATAATACTGACAATTGGATGGTTGGTGTGCGAATTAGCCTCGGCACTCTGTGTACGACTGTTCACGTCTGACAAGCAACTCATGGACATCGCCGTCCATGGCCTTCGCATCAACGCATTGCTGATGCCAGTCATAGGATTCCAGGCAACGGTGACAAACTTCTTTCAGAGCATTGGCAAGGCGAAGATAAGCATCTTCCTGTCGCTGTCACGTCAGCTGATATTCCTCATACCGAGCCTTGTCGTGATGTGGGGCATTGACGGCGTGTGGGCATCGCTGCCTATGAGTGACTTCCTCGCAACGTTCACAGCGCTGTGGTTCTTCGTCGTATATATGAAGCGCTTCCGTCATCATAAAGGTGAGAACGGCGAAGATATTGTCGAAGTCGTCGAGCCGGAGCAAGAAGATAACAAGGACGAGCGAAACTACAGCTACTATACTCCTCGCTCGGGTGCTGCACCTCGTAACATGGCTCCGCAGGCTGGTGGCGCTGTGTTTGAGAGAAGAAAATAGGTATGATGTGCTAATTACGAAGTTCTAATTACTTAGCTTCCTTTAACTTTGAGTTACAAAGTACGATTATAAACAGACATACTATCTATATTTATACGATTTTATTTGTGATTTTATAAGAACATTAAGAAAGAAAATATATGAAAACAATAGTCATCACTGGCGGCGCAGGCTTCATAGGCTCACACGTCGTACGTCTTTTCGTGAACAAATATCCTGAGTACAAGATTATCAATCTTGATAAGCTGACATATGCCGGCAACCTTGCCAATCTCAAAGACATTGAGGACAAGCCGAACTATAAGTTTGTGAAGATGGACATCTGTGACTTTGATGCATTCTATCAGCTGATGCAGGACGAGCACGTCGATGGCATCATACATCTCGCTGCTGAGAGCCATGTTGACCGCTCGATAAAGGATCCGTTCACCTTCGCCCGCACCAACGTCATGGGTACACTAAGCCTCCTGCAGGCTGCTAAGCTCTACTGGGAGTCATTGCCTGAGAAGTATGAGGGCAAGCGCTTCTACCATATCTCTACCGACGAGGTGTACGGCGCACTGGAGATGACACACCCTGAGGGCGTCCCTGCTCCGTTCACGACAAAGGCTTCGTCAGACAAGAACCATGAGGCTTACGGCACTGAGTTCTTCGTTGAGACGACAAAGTACAACCCTCACTCACCGTACAGTGCTTCAAAGGCAAGTTCTGACCACTTCGTACGTGCCTATCACGATACCTACGGCATGCCGACAATAGTCACCAACTGCTCGAACAACTACGGACCGTACCAGTTCCCTGAGAAGCTCATTCCGCTGTTCATCAACAATATTCGTCATCGCAAACCGCTCCCTGTCTATGGCAAGGGCGAGAACGTGCGCGACTGGCTCTATGTCGTTGACCATGCTCGTGCCATTGACTGCATCTTCCACAACGGCAAGATAGCAGAGACGTACAACATCGGTGGCTTCAACGAGTGGAAGAACATTGACATCATCAAGTGCGTCATAAACACTGTTGACCGTCTCCTCGGACGTCCTGAGGGGGCTGACCTCGACCTCATAACCTATGTCACCGACCGCCTCGGTCACGACATGCGCTATGCCATTGACTCGCGTAAGCTGCAGCGTGAACTCGGATGGGAGCCTTCCCTCCAGTTTGAGGAAGGTATTGAGAAGACCGTCAAATGGTATCTTGACAATGAGCCGTGGATGGACAATATCACCAGTGGCGACTACGAGAAGTACTATGATGATATGTATGGAAGGTAGGTACAAGGTACTATGTACAAGATGCTATGTACAAGGTACTAGGTGCGAGGTACAAGGTACTATGTAAAATGATCTATCGGAGCAAATAGAGCAGAGGCTGAGTACGCTGAGTCTTCAGATGATTTTGTTTATAAACTCAAGATATCCAGAAAGGAAGCCAACGAAACAAAGTATTGGTTAGAATTACTTAAGGTAATAGGGGCTTCTTTCTGAAACAGGATATGGTTCCATCTCTGCTGATTGCATTGAACTGATGGAGCTCTTGACGTCAATAATTCTTAAGGCAAGTAGTTCTAAACAAAATAAAATCTGGGTGTTCCTAGCCCCTAGTCCCTAGTCACCAGTCCCTATTATGATTGTTTGTATAGCAGAGAAACCCAGTGTTGCACAGGAGATAGCCAATGTTATAGGTGCGACACAGAGGAAGCAAGGATATATAGAAGGCAACGGCTATCAGGTGACATGGACCTTCGGTCACCTGTGTACGCTGAAGGAACCTAACGACTACACCGCCCAGTGGCGCTCGTGGTCATTAGGCTCCCTACCTATGGTGCCGCCACGTTTCGGCATCAAGCTTATTGAGGACGAAGGCATAAAGCGTCAGTTTGCTGTCATTGAGCGTCTCATGCGTCAGGCAGACGGCATCATCAACTGCGGTGATGCCGGTCAGGAAGGCGAACTGATACAGCGTTGGGTGATGCAGATGACAGGTGCCAGGTGTCCTGTCAAACGCCTATGGGTGAGCTCGTTGACAGAGGAGGCTATCCGCGAGGGCTTCGCTACGCTGAAGGATCAGAGCGAATATCAGTCGTTATATATGGCTGGCCTCTCACGTGCCATCGGCGACTGGCTGCTCGGTATGAACGCCACACGCCTTTATACGCTTAAGTATGGACAGAACCGTCAGGTGCTGTCCATAGGACGTGTGCAGACACCGACACTTGCCCTTATTGTCAACCGACAGCGTGAGATTGAGAACTTCGTGCCGAAACAGTCGTGGCTGCTCTCAACGATGTACCGTGATACTAAGTTCACGGCCATTGCACATGATGAGGATGCAGAGGCCGAGGAGGCAGCAGAAATAGCTAAAGCCGCTGCCGAAGGAAAGACAATAAAGTCGAAAGGCCCTATCTTCCGGCAGGTGGAGTACCTGACAGAGGAAGAGGGTAGGGCAGTGCTCGACTCCATAAAGGACAACCCTCTCACAGTAACATCAGTGACAAAGCGCAAAGGCAGCGAGGCACCGCCTAAGCTCTACGACCTCACTTCGCTGCAGGTTGACTGCAACCGTAAGTTCTCCTATTCGGCTGATATGACGCTGAAGCTCATACAGTCGTTGTATGAGAAGAAGTACACGACATACCCTCGTGTTGATACGACATACCTCTCAGATGATATCTACCCTAAGTGTCCGGCAACGATGAATGGCTTGTTTAAGACAACCTTCGCAGGTAAGGCTCCGTACGCTGATCTCGTTCGCCCGTTAGGGGGCAAACCTTTGCGTAAGAGCAAGAAGGTCTTTGACAACTCAAAGGTCACCGACCACCATGCCATCATACCTACAGGTCAGGTACCTACCGGACTGTCCGATGCCGAGCGCAATGTCTATGACCTTGTGGCAAGGGCATTCATCGCCGTATTCTATGACGACTGCAAGTTCGAGACAACAACAGTCATGGCCCAGGTTCCTGTTACGGCAAAAGCAGATGTACAGACCGACGCTGCACACGATGCTGTCCTGTTCCGCACCTCCGGCAAAGTTATTACTGACGAGGGATGGAAGGTGGTATTCAAAAAGGACAACGAACAGCAACAGCAAGCATCTGATGCTCAGCAGCAACCATCGGTCGATGGTGAGCAGCAGTCTGCAGAGAACTCAGGCAGCTCTCTGCCTGCATTCCGCAAGGGAGAGTCAGGACCACACGTTCCGGCACTCTCTGAGAAGTGGACTCAGCCCCCGAAGCCATACACCGAGGCAACTCTGCTCCGTGCAATGGAGACGGCTGGACGTTTCGTTGACGATGAGACACTGCGTGCCGCACTAAAAGAGAATGGTATCGGACGTCCGTCATCGCGTGCCGGCATCATTGAGACTCTCTTCAAACGTCATTACATACGTCGTGAACGCAAGAATCTTATTGCCACGCCAACAGGCATCGAACTCATCGATCTTATCCATGAGGAACTCCTGAAGTCGTGTGAGCTGACCGGCATCTGGGAGAAGAAACTGCGCGACATAGAGCATCATAAATATGATGCACATCAATTTGTCACCGAGCTGAAGCAGCAAGTTGCCGATATTGTCGTTCAGGTGCTTAACGATAACTCTAATCGTCGTGTTGCCGTAACCACTGATGAGGACCTCAAGAAGAAGACTGTGCGCAAGAAGAAAACATCTGATTCCGAGACTGAGACAAAGTCATCAGAGGCAAAGCCAACACAAACGGTGAAACCATCGACATCTGCCACGGCCGGCACAAGAATACTTAAGGTAGGTGATGTGTGCCCTCTATGTGGTCGGGGACACCTTATACAAGGACGCACAGCAATAGGATGCTCTCGCTGGCGTGAAGGATGTACGTTCCGTCAATAGCAGATCAGACACTCATTCGGCTCTGCGTTGTTCCTTTGAGCCCATTACTGCATGAACCGCATGTCTTGATCCTGAATGATAATAACAGGCCGTAGGAGATATTCGCCCAATAAGCCAATATTCTTGCGCAGTTGCTTCAGTTCTGTCACTTTTTCTTTGTGCTGCGTCTGCTCTTCTGCGGTAAGAGGCCTGGCCAGTCCTTCCTCCTCAAGCAACATGCGGCTTTTGCCTTCAATTACAAGTTCAAGATAAAGCTGTACGAAACAAATGAGGTCAAAGAAAACCTCCGGGTCGAACTGTTTCTTGATGAGTTGCAGATACTTTCCTGTATTTGTATCTATAAGTTTTCCCTCCCTGATGGCACCAAGCAGTTTTATGTCGAATGTTATGGAATGGTCAAACCATCGATATATGCGTCGCTCGTTGTAGTTGCTGATTATGACAAAGATGGCAAGAAATGTCAGTATCGTAACTGTCATCTGTATCAGAGGCTCAACAATCATCATGTTATAGACATAGTGTATGGCTACGGGCACAATTATGAATGCAAGAGCCTTCCTGGCATATTTGGTATCAAGAATAGCGGCAGCCATGAGTGCTGTGCATCCCATGTGAAGCAGAGATGTTGATAACCCACGGAACAATGCTGTGCCTGGCATCATATCTGGTATTGACTGCAGATACAGAATATTTTCAGCGAGAGCGAAGCCACTACCGACAGTCGCCCCGTAAACCATCGCTTCGACGAAGAATACTATACGTTTTCTCATTGTGAGAGCGAGGACCATAAGGCCCTTAAGTATCTCCTCGATGCTGATGGTCCACGGAGCGACGTCAATGTTCCATGTTATCAGCGCGCTCATGGCGCACGATATAATACCCAATGCTATGCATACTGCCAACATCCTTGCCTTTACTAATCTGAAGCTATCGAGCAACATCAATACGACGATGTATATGGCGATAGGCAGAATGGATGTCAGGTAGTTGAGCATGGGGTTGTGATTATCGTTTCTCTTGCATCATTACTTTGATGCGATGGCATTCTGGTTGCAACTTGCAGAGATCATCTTGCTGATGACATTGCCTGTCTTTACAATGTCGTCGTTGGCATTAATCTTGATGTCCTTGAACTCTGCCTGATTTTCTTTCAGCTTATCTGTGTATGACGAAGCAAGGTCATGGGTGAGTGCAGCCTTCGACTCGTCGTATTTCTGCTTCTGTGAGTTGCTGAGCGTTGCATAGACTTTCTGCCACATGGCTATGTCGTTGGAGTTGCCTTTCACTTCAGCATTCTGCGAACAATATACCATCCATTTTGCGATAGCGTCAGCTGCATTCTCGTTGTCTATCTCACGTGTGTAATCAAGCATGTCGCCGATTGCATCATTCGAGATGGCATTGTCGAGGACAACAAATGCCAGGAGTGCGTTGTTTGACACATTCTCAAAGTCTTTTACATTCTCACCTTTGATGGTTTTCCCGTTTACTTCAGTCAGCTTTACAAGGTTAGCCTTGGCGTTGGTAGTCTTGCGCTTGAGTGATGCGAAGTATTCATTCACCTTCTTCAATTCCTGAAGTCCCGCAGTAGCCTTGACACCCGTCTCTGCGAGAGAGTCAAGGGCATCGATGCGTGAACTTAAGAATGCTGTAGAGATGATAGACATCTTCTGTGTCTCTTCGTCTCCAGCAAGGAGCTCACGCATGGCGATGACATCAGGATCTTCGCTGGTGTTGACTTTGCTTACGTCACCCTGCATCTGGTCTTTGTCAGAAGATGGGAAACCGAGATATGCGCCTCCTGCATATCCGATAGCAAGCAGTGCGATGCCTGCAATTACTGTCTTTGCTTTTTTCATTTTCCTATTTGTCTTTTAGTTACTATGCGTTGTAGGTTACTTCGGATGTTATGCGTGACAAAGTTACAAAAAAACTCTTGAACGGCATCCAAATATTCAACCTTTTAACACATATTTAATTGTTAATAATGATGTTTCTCGTTTTTGGCGCAAAGGTACATTGTTTTTTGTTATATGATATTACAATGCATGAAAACTTCAGGACACTTCGTGAAAACATCATCAGAAACATCTTTCCTCTCATCTCCCTTATCTCTAAACCACCTTCTCTCATCTCTCATCTCTCATCTCTCATCTCTAAGCTCTCATCCATTGATATTCGAAGTATGGAAGTGAGAAGTTTTAAGTAGGATATGTAAAGCAATATACATAAGCAGACAATGCACATCTTACTTATTACTTTTCACTTCCTTACTTGAAAATCTCTAATCTCTCCTCTCTAATCCCTCCCCTCTAATCTCTAATCTCTCTACAGACTCTTGAGCCACTCTTGCAGCTCCATGCGCCATATCGCTTTGTATGACCACTCACGCGCACACCAACCATGGCTGCCAAAGGGATAGATGTGCATTGTTGCTGACACGTTGTGTTCGATGAGAGCCGTGTAATAGTCGATGCTGTTTCGTACAGGCACGACATCATCGTCAGTGCTTGCCATGATGAATGCTGGTGGAGTGTCCTTAGTGACACACTTGTTATTGCTGTATTCGTCTTCAAGCTGCTTTGTGGCATTCTTTCCGAGCAGGAAATCATGTGTGCCCATATGTGTGTATGTAGGGTCAAGCGTTATGACAGGGTAGAACAGAATCTGGAAGTCAGGACGCTCAGCCATGTTCTTGAAGTGTGTCGAAGTCATGGCAGCGAGATGTCCGCCGGCCGAGCATCCCTGTATGCCGAGTTTCGTAAATCCATACTCCTGCTGGTGTGCCTTTAGTATTCGCATTGCCTCATGGACATCATCAAGAGGAACCTCCTTATGCCCGTTAGGCAGACGGTATTTCAGTACAGCATAGACAATACCCATGCTCTTGTACCACTCGGCGAGGTTGTGACCTTCTGTGCCACCCCATACATCATAGTAGCCACCACCGGGGCATGCCAATACAGCTTTGCCGTTAGGATGCTCGGGCAGATAAACCGTCAGGGTAGGACGTGTGACGTTGTGAACATTGAATTCGCCTTCGTATTCATCGCCAGAATATCCGTTTTCTGTTGGAACAGTTCTGACGAGGTTATCATAAGATCCTGTCTCCCAGAGGTTAAAGACGTATGTCCTGTGCTTTTCGGCAAGGTCAAGGATAGCCTTCCGCAGACCCTCTGCTGTTATGGCGGTGGCAACAACCTTGCCTTCCGGATCGAGAACGAAGAATGCAGGTATCCAGCGTAGCTTATAATTATTGAATGTAGGATCCTCGCGTGTGGATTTAAGGTTGCTTATCTGCGGCCATGGCATCTGCGATTTGCGCAGCATGTCTCGCCATTGATCGGCTTTTTTGTCAAAGCTTACGCTTAGCCATTGTATCTTTGTGCCGTCGATAAGCAGGTCCTTAACATCGCTGTAAAGAAGTTTCAGGAATGGTATCTCACGTCGACAATCTCCGCACCATGATGCCCAGAAGTCCAAGACGACATATTTGCCTCGGTAGTCAGACAGCGAAATCTTTTTGCCGAGTGTGTCTGCTGCTGTTATTTCTGGAGCCTGTTCGCCCACAGCCAATGCCGGCAGATATTCTGGATGACGTGCAGTGAGAGTGTCTGCTTCTACTTTATTGGCGAAAGCCTGTGTGTTTATTCCTATCATCAAGGAGAGGAATGAAACAATAAACAATGTTCTTTTCATGTCTTTTTCAAATGTTTTTCGCTTCGAATATTACTCGTTGAACTTCGTCACGCCTTCTTCATACTCGCTCATGATGAGGTTCTCGCCATCGAAGACGGCATAGGTGAACTGCGTTATCCAGTCGCCGAGAATCATGAGACGTGTGTCACGGTTGAGCATGATGTCAAGTTCAATGTGCCGATGTCCGTAGAGATAGTAGTCGATGTCGGGGTGTGACAGCATGTATTCCTTAGTATATATAATAAGGTGTTCACGGTCTTCGCCCAGGAACTCTGGTTCGCCGGATGTGTTATAGGTCATGGTGACGTTGCCGTTGAACTGTGTTCCGTCGGCTCCGTCCTGTGTTTTGCTCTGCTCGATTCGTCGCAGACGCTTCATGCGCGAGTTCTTTGCCCACGACAATCCGAACCACATGGCCCAGCGAGGGTTTATCATTGAGAACATACGCTGACAAATCTTGCTGTGGAAGATGTTACGGATGAGGCGGAACTGCTTGTCGGGATCGCCGAGTCCGTCACCATGTGCGAGGTAGAACACCTTATCGCCTATCTCCGTGGTCACCGGTTCTCGGTGCATGATAACACCACATTCCTCCTCCAGATAGCTATATGCCCAGATGTCATGGTTTCCGGTGAAGTAGTGCACCTCGATGCCCATGTCGGTCAGTTCGCTTAGTTTGCCGAGGAATCGCGTATAGCCCTTAGGCACTACATAGCGCCACTCATACCAGAAGTCGAACATATCTCCAAGTAGATACACGGCTTTTGCGTCGGTCTTTATCTCGTCGAGGAATCGCACGAGACGTCGTTCCTGCATCCGTCCGTGTTCAATGCCCCATGAGCCAAGGTGTGCGTCGGAGAGGAAATAAATTTTCCTTGCCTCCTCACGTCCTCCACGTGGGGAGGGTGTTGTTGATATGTTTTGTCCGTTGTTGCTCATTATAGATTCCTGTTGTTGTAATTTCTGATCTCCTTATGCACACTCCCATGTCGTGAGACACGTACACTTTGGGTAAGGGATGGATGTGGGTCGTTAATCCAGTCCTAATTCTATGCGAGCCTCTTCGGTCATCATTGACTTGTCCCATTCAGGCTCAAAGACCATGTTCACCGTTGCTGAGGTGACGCCGACAACGGCTTCGGCCTTCGTGCGGACATCCTCAAGGATGAAGTCGGCTGCAGGACAGGTAGGTGCTGTGAACGTCATGTCGATGTCCAGCGCACCGTCTTCCTGTAGTTCAACGCGGTAGACAAGTCCGAGGTCGTAGATGTTCACGGGTATCTCAGGGTCGTAGACGGTCTTCAGGACGTCAACGATGCGTTCTTCTATTTGTGTCTTTTCTTCTTGGGTCATATTTATGAAGTTGTGTAGAAAGGTTATGTTCTGATAGTGGAAAGTGAAAAGTGGAAGGAGTAGAGAGTGAAGCGTGAGGGGTGAATAGTCAAAAATCGCCTACCGGCTAATCCTGCCTTCTAACCTCCGAGCTCTAACCTCCGAGCTCTAACCTCTAATCTCTAATCTCTAACCTCTAATCTTTAATCTCTAAGCTCTCCCCTCTACAGCTTTCCGTTCTCGCGGTAACTGTAGTAGCTGCCATCAGTTATGATGATGTGATCAGCAAAGTGCAGGCGCATCATCTTCAGCGCTTCGTGCACTTGCTTTGTCAACTGGTCGTCGTTACGTGACGGCCGAGGGTTGTTTGAGGGATGGTTATGTGCCAGGATGACAACGGTGGCATTGCTGAGAATGGCCTTTTTGACAATCAGGCGGACGTCAACGGCGGTCTCTGTCAGTCCGCCTTGCGACAGTCGGACGGCATCGCCGATAAGCTTGAAGTGGTTGTTCAGAAGCAATATCCATGCCTCTTCGGTAGGCAGGTCCTGCATCTTGGGCAGCAGATACTCATAGATGGTCTTCGGGTCGGACATGTCTATGCGGTTGCGAACCTCCTCGTGCTGACGTCGTTTGCCGAGTTCGCAGGCAGCAAGAATGGTTATTGCCTTTGCTTCGCCGATGCCGTTATAGCTCATCAGCTCTTCGATGGTCTTCTGTCCGAGGTTCTTCAGCGAGTCTTTGCAGTCGCTCATGATGCGCCGCATAAGGTCGACAGCGCTCTCATTGGTATTGCCTGAGCCGATGAGTATTGCCAGCAACTCGGCATTTGTAAGCGCTCCGGCACCCTTGTCCATCATCTTTTCGCGTGGTCGGTCGCTTTTCTCCCAGTTGTTGATGGTCATTTTCTTCGGTGCATCAAAGACTTCGCTGACCACCCATTGCTGTCCTTCGTCTTCCATTCGTCTATGATTTTACTAAAGTTTCGCACAGTTTGCATAGCCGCTAACTCTTTTATTATCAAGAATTAAAGAATTTAAGAAGTTTATTCGTTGAATTGCCAAGAAGATTTAGAAGCTTGAAATAAAATCTCAAAATGAGATTTTATTTCCTTCTAACCTTTCTTATTTATTCCAATCTGGCTTCTTTAATTCTATAATTCTTGACAAAATAAAGGGGTGCGAAACTTTAGTGATTTTATTTGTTGTCATCACTATCAGGGAAGCTGATGAAGCCTTTCCGATAGTGGGGATGGCAGATTCTACTTGTAGAATGTCTTGTCAAAAGCGTGGAACTCGTCCTTTCCTAACACACAGCGTTGCCACCATGCATACAGGAATCCGCAGCCGTAACCCATCAGTTGCACAAAGGCTGCTACGATGCTACGCAGACCGATGCCTGCCGACTTGTTCTTGACGGCAGAGTCGATGAATATGAGCAGCGAGTACAGCAGAATAGGCAGCCAGGGCGCAGCGCACAGCCAGTACCAGCGATGCAGAGCGTCTGGGCCAGGGCCGTAAACCATCAGCATGCGTCCGACAAACGACAAGGCGAGCAGCCCGATAACGCCTACGGTGAAGACCATTGGCAACATGTGCACCAACTTCATCGTTCCAGGATGACGTTTCTCAAGGTTTATGCGCGCGATACCACTATTATATACCTGTCGCCAGAATTTCTTGAAGTCTGTGCGACGCTTGTGCCACACCCATGCTGTAGGGAAGAGACGTGTCTTACAGCCTGCCTCTACGATGCGGTACGAGAAGTCGATGTCCTCGCCGAAGCGCATCTTCGAGAATCCTCCTAACTTAAGATACACATCACGGCGTATGCCCATGTTGAACGACCGTGGGAAGAACTTGTCGAGCTTTGCCTTGCCGCCTCGTATGCCGCCTGTCGTGAAGAATGACGTCATGCTGTAAGAGATGGCTTTCTGTATAGGCGTGAACGATGGGTGCGCGCTGTCAGGGCCGCCGAAGGCATCGCATGTAGGCTCGTTGCCACCGGCATAAAGCTCGGTGTTGACGGCTTCGATGTATCCTTCGGGCAGTACGACATCAGAGTCAAGCACTAACAGGAAAACTCCGGAAGCCTGCTCAGCGCCGTAGTTACGGCTCTGGCCAGGTCCGGAGTTTTGCTTTTTAAAGTAATGTATGTCCAGTTTGTCATCGTATTTCCGGCATACCTCTTCACACGGAATGGCAGAGCCGTCTTCGACGATGATGACCTCGAAGTCCTTGAGTGTCTGTTGTGTCAGGCTCTCAAGCAGTTCGTCAACCTCATCGGGACGATTGTAAACAGGGACAATTACTGAATACAGACTCTCCCCCTGCCCCTCCCTTCGAG
>R03__coassemble_611_pt1 | contig 19448 bp, 15 predicted proteins | sample R03__metabat2_low_PE_024 | metagenome-assembled genome bin R03 | reverse complement strand
GGGAGGGGAGAGATTACCATTACTATTTCACGACAGGGCAAATGGTATCTTATGACAGGCCAAAGGGAATCGTATAACAAGCCAAAGGGCGTCTTACTACAGGCCAAGAGGTATCTGTTTATGCCCTTATTTGGTGCAAGTAAAGGGATTAAGCAGTTTGTTTGACGATATAAAGACTCAGTAATTACAATATAAAGACCCAGTAATTACAGCGTAAAGACTGAGTAATTGTTGCGTAAAGACTGAGTAATTACATTATAAAAAGGAGCATCTCATGCCGTGAGATGCTCCTTTTTGCATTGTAATCAAATAGAAATGACAGGGTTACTCGGTCTCAGTGGCAGAATTACTCTGTCTCAGTGACAAGATTACTCAGCCTCAGTGGCCGGATTACTCAGCCTCGATGGCGGGATTACTGTTGCCGAATGATGAGGCGGCTGATAGCCGTCGGCCGCTATTTCTTTACCTTTGTGGCGTGCACGAAGTAAATTATCAGGATGATGTAAGCTACGAGCGAGAGGACGTTGGCTGCATCGCTCGCCATCCATTCAGCATTTGCCGGTTCGTAGCCTATGAACTTCAGCAGCGCTGAGACCACACCCATGAGCGCTCCGCCGGCAATGAAGCCGCTGGCAAGTAGTGTGCCTTTCTCGCCACGTGCTGCGTTGACGGCCTTGTCGTTGCTGCGCGAGGTGACGTACCAGTTTATCGCGCCGCCGACAAGGAGCGGGAGGTTGAGCTGCAGCGGAATGAACATGCCGAGTGCAAAGGCAAGGGCGCTGATGCCGCAAGCGTTCATAATGAGGGCTATGACGGCACCGATGCCGTAGAGGAGCCATGGTGCGCCCTGTCCCATCATGAGCGGTTCGATGACGGCAGCCATAGCGCGTGCCTGCGGAGCCGCCATGACGTCGGAGTTGTCAGGTGTGAAACCGTACGTCTTGTTCAATATCATGATGACGCCGGCAGCTGTCGCTGCGCTTATCAGGATGCCTAAGAACTTGAACGTCTGCTGCTTCGCTGGCGTCGTACCCAGCCAGTATCCTATCTTCAAATCGGTAACGAAAGCACCGGCACTCGATAGCGCTGTGCATACCACACCACCCATGATGAGCGCTGCCACCATGCCTTCGGTGCCTTTGAGGCCTACGGCAGCCATGACGAGCGAGGCGAGGATGAGCGTCATCAGCGTCATTCCTGAGACAGGATTGCTGCCTACGATGGCAATGGCATTTGCTGCCACGGTGGTGAAGAGGAATGCTATGATGAAGACGATGAGCAGGGCCACGATGGTGAACAGCAGCGAACCGTGCATCACGTCAAGGTAGAAGAACAGCGTGGTGACAAGGAGTGCTATGATGAGACCGAGTGCGATGACCTTCATCGAGATGTCGCGCTGTGTGCGTTCTGTAGCGATAGCGGCGGCTGCCTGGTGGCTGCCATTGTCCCCCAGCGATTCTTCATTCTTCATTCTTAATTCTTCATTCCCACCGAACGCCTGCTTTATAAGCCCTACCGAGCCGATGATGACGCCGCGAGAGTTCCACACACCGATGATGCCGGCCATGGCAATGCCACCGATGCCGATGCTCTTGGCATACTGGAATATCTGCTGTGGCATGGCTGCCGATGCCACGATGCCGTCTGCAACCTGCAGGTCAGGCCAGATAAGTGCTATGCATGGCACTACAATCCACCACACGAGCATCGAGCCGGCGCACATGATGAGGGCGTACTTCAGACCTACTATGTAGCCCATGCCTAACAGCGCTGCCGACGTGTTGATGCTGAAGAACAGCTTCGCCTTGGCGGCTATCGCCGTGCCCCATGTCCCGAAGGCCGACGAGAAGTTCTCGGCCCATGTGCCGAAGGTAGCCACGAGGAAGTCGAAGACACCTCCCACGATGCTTGCCACGATAAGCGGCTTTGCCGAACCGCCATCGCCCTCGCCGCTTATGAGCACCTGCGTAGATGCCGTAGCCTCAGGGAACGGATACTTGCCGTGCATGTCTTTGACGAAATACTTACGGAAAGGAATGAGGAACAGCACACCGATGACGCCGCCAAGCAGTGAGGCGAGGAACACCTCGAGGAAGTTGACGGTGATGTCGGCATTAGGGAATTTGTTCTGAAGGATATACAATGCCGGCAGCGTGAATATCGCTCCGGCCACTATCATGCCTGAGCAGGCACCGATAGATTGTATGATGACATTCTCGCCGAGCGGGTCTTTGCGCTTCGTGGCGCCGGCAAGGCCTACGGCAATGATAGTTATTGGTATCGCTGCCTCGAACACCTGGCCCACCTTGAGGCCAAGGTATGCGGTGGCAGCGCTAAAGATGACGGCCATCAGCAGACCCAGACAGACCGACCAGGCGGTCACCTCGCGAGGGTTTGCCGCTGCCGGCATTATCGGTTCATACTCTTCGCCGGGCTCCAACGGGCGGAAGGCATTCTCTGGAAGTTGTGTGCTTTTGTTCTTCTGTTCCATATTGTTGTTTGTTCGTTTGTTATCATAAATTCTGTGCAAAGATACAAAATAAATCGTAAACAGCACGCTTCGAAGGCGAGAAATATCACATGTGGGCGCCTTATTTATAAAAATGTAGCACACAAAAAGTAAAATATGTTTGGTTATTTCGTTTTTATTGATTAACTTTGCACACAGTAATGCAACGACTAACCTTAATTATATGCGCCCTTGTCTGTGCCATTGGCCTTCGTGCACAGATCAATAAACTGTCACCATACGTCCGTCAGGCTATGATGACAGAGCGTGCTGCACACCAGAGTGCTATGGCCAAAGGCAGCAAGACCGTAGGCAAACGGCCTGTGATGACGGCTTTCGTGCGCACCACAGACATAGACATGCTGCGCCAGCAAGGCTGTAGCATTTATGCCAAATGGGACGATATGTGCATTGCTGCAATACCTCTTGACATGCTTGAAACACTTGCCGCCATGCCGCAGATACAGCGCATAGAGGCTGGTGAGAGTTGTGCTGTCACCAACGACACTACCGCCACGGTGACAAGAGTCAGTGACGTGTGGGACGATTTCTATACGACGACGGACACGGATGGTGGCGCTTCTGTCGTCGTCGGTGTCATGGACATCGGCTTTGACCTGACACATCCAACATTCCGCAGTGCCGATGGCAAGACGTTTCGCATCAGCCGGCTGTGGGATCAGATAGACAGCAGCGACAATGGCGTAGCAGTTACCGGCATCACCGACGACGGAGAGAGTGACACCATATATGTCGGCAGACAGTATGTCGGTGAGGAGGCGCTCCTCACTCTGCAGCATACAACCGACGGCCTTGCACAGTATCATGGCACACACACTGCGGGTACGGCAGCCGGATCGGGCTGGGAAGGCGACGACGGGCAGCAGATGGAACCGTCAGCCACTACCAAACACCTATCATCCACTACCCGAAAGCTGTCCACCAACACCCAACACCCATCGCCCAACACCTACTCTGGCATGGCTCCTGGTGCTGATATATGCCTCGTGGCAAATGCTACGAGCGAGAACGCAGGACTGATCAGTCAGGCCGATAAGTATAAGTACACCACTGCGACGGATATGCTGGGCTTCAAATACATATTCGACTATGCCGACAGCGTGGGCAAACCGTGTGTCATAAACTTCAGCGAAGGCGCTCACGACGATCTCTATCAGAGTGGCATCTACAACGAGGTGCTCAGCAAGATGATAGGTCCCGGACACATTGTCTGTGCATCTGCCGGCAACGAAGGCAGTGCCGACGGCTCGTACATACACAAGGCTGAGGGCGTAGAACAACAGGGTGCGTTCCTCGCCAAAGGCGGCTCAAACACCGCCATCTATGTCCTGCGGTCGCCAAAGCCTGTGCAGATGCTGCTGACATTCTACAAGAACAACAGTAAGGCGCTCGATAAGGAGTATGACATGACAGAGCTTGCTGAGTTTCCCGACAGCGTCATGACCGACAGCCTTGATATTCAGGGCGACACAATCGTTGTCATGATGCAGACGTACCCATCATGCTACGACAGCACGCTGCTGGCAACAGACATCGTACTGAAACACCTTGGCAGCACAAAATATGGCAGCACGGTGCCTACATCGCTGACGCTGCTGGGCCTGGACAATGACATTGAGGCCTTCGGAAGCGGAGGATACTTCGTCAAGAACAGCCTTGACACGTTGCTTGCCGATTTCGACAGGACGCACAACATACTCTTCCCAGGGTCGTTGAAGGATGTGATATGCATCGGAAACACGGCATACCGGACATCGTTCCTCAACACTTCGGGCACGTGGCGGACACCGTTCACGACGGCAGATTGTAACGGCGTGGTGTCACGCTACAGCAGTGTGGGCCCTGCCATAAGCGGAGTGATGAAGCCGGACGTTGTCGCTCCGGGCATGAACATCATATCGTCGTTCAGCAGTTTCTATCGCGAGACAAACCCAGAGACAAATGCCCGCGATGATGTACGTACCTTCTCATACAACGGACGTGAGTATCTGTGGCACGCACTCTCAGGCACTTCGATGGCAACACCTGTCGTCACGGGCATCATAGCGCTATGGCTGCAGGTGTGTCCGTCACTCTCTCCCGACCAGATAAGGGATGTCTTTGAACATTCATGCACACATTATGACGAGACAATTGACTACCCGAACACTCACTATGGCTATGGACAGATTGACGCAATGGCAGGCGTTGACTACATCAGACAGACTTACACGGGAATTGAGGAAGTGGAAAATGGAAAACGGAAAATGGAGAATAGCGACGCCATATACACCCTCGACGGCCGCCATGCCGGCTCTCTTGGCAGCCGTCACGGCTTCTTCATTGTCGTGAAAGGCGGCAAGGTGAGGAAAGAAGTAAGGTGATCACGCAACGCATTGATAGTCATTCAAACCGAGAAAAATGAAACATACACTGACAGTAATAACCATGCTGCTCGTCACTATGCCACTATGGGCAGGCAACGCGGCAGACGTCTTCAACGCCAGCAAGACTGCCCAGCAGTACGGACAGGCAAGTGGCCGCCAGCGCATAGCACTGGCTAACAGCATGTTCAAGGCTTGCGGAGAGCTCCTCGACACTGTTTATGTCGCCGACGGCAAGATGGAGAGCACGTTCCTTGACGGTCTTTTCTATTACTGTGCGGCATATCACACGTGGGACAAGGGTAGTTATGCCGAAGCGCTGCCTATGAGTCAGAAGGCCGTGACGATGCTGGCAAAGACTGACAGCACTGACTATTACACCGATGCCCTTGCCCTCATAACCATTCTCTACACACGTCTCTCGGACTTTACCACAGCTGCTAAGTATGCCGAAAAGACTCTCAGCCTTGACCGGAAGTCGGGCGACAAGGCCAATATCAGTTCGTCGCTGAACACCATTGCCGGCATCTGGTCGGCTGCTAACCAGCCGGCGAAGGCAGAGAAATATATCCGTGAGGCGCTGGCAATAGAGCGCACGCTTGACCGTCCCGATATCCTCGCCATACGTCTCGGACTCGCTTCGGAGATTCTCCTTAAGACAGGAAAGCTCAACGAGGCACTGACAATGGCACAGGAGGCACTGAAGAAGGAGCCTAACAAGCAGAGAGTGCCGGTGCGACAGTCGCAGCTGGGGGCCGTACTCCTTGCCATGAAGCGTTACAGCGAGGCTCGGCAGATGCTTCAGCAGGCACGCGAAGGACTGGCTACGGGCAACGATAACTCGCTGTGCATCACACTAAACCAGCTTGCCAAGCTGTCGATGGCAGAGAAGAAAGACAGTGAAGCCGCCGGATATCTTAGGCAAAGCCTCGCCATCTGCCAGCAGAACGGCAACCGTATGCTTGAGTCACAGACGGCGCTGATGCTCTACAACGCCCTTAAGACGTCATCGCCGGCGGAGGCTATGCGATTCCTTGAGCTTCACAGCACCATCAGCGACACGCTCTATAATGACAAGCTTGCAGAGCAGCTGCAGCTCTTCAACGTGAAGTATGACACTGCGGAGAAGCAGCATCAGCTGGACATTCAGCACGAACAGATCGTTCTGCACCGGCTGTGGATAGCTCTCCTCGCCGGCGTGGTGGTGGCTGTCGTCATCGTCGCTCTGCTGATGTGGCGTCTGGCACGCATACGAGCCAAGAAGAACGAGGTACTCCGTAAGGCCTGTGTCGTAAAGGACGAACTGCTGAGCATTGCCCAAGCAGAGAAGATAGAGGCAGAGACGGCACGCCAACAGCTGCTGGACGTGGCAGGCAAAATAGACAGCATGGGCGATATGCCGGAGGTGAAGCTGACGAAACGCGAGACACAAATGGTCGTGCTCTTCTGCCAGGGACTCCTCAGCAAGGAGATTGCCGACCAGCTGGGCATATCCGTCAGAACCGTCGAGACACACAAGTCGAACATCTACAAGAAGATTGGTATCAACAATTCCGTAGAGTTGCTGCACTATGCTCAGCAGAAAGGACTGGTGTAGTGCTTACTCATAGCAAGCAGACGTGCAAGACATAGCAAGCAGGTGTGTAAGACATAGCAAGCAGACGTGCAAGACATAGCAAGCAGACGTGTAAGACATAGCAAGCAGGTGTGTAAGACATAGCACGCCTGCTTTTATTTATATTATTTGTTTGCAATTACCGCTTCTAATGAAATTCCTGCCGCGAGCAATGGTAATAATTTATACGATTCTATTTGTGATTTACTTTCTTACACCTTAATAATAGTAATAGCAAGCGGTCAACAAGTAAACGCCTCACAATGAAAAGCAACGTATTTCTTTAACAAAAAGCAACATTACACCCCCATTTTCCTACGTAATTCTACGTAGAAAAACCTTTTTCAGCCATTAAAACCGCTTTGTTTAACTCTTTTTATTGTAACTTTGTAGTCAGAAAAATAACTTAACTTATTCATTAACGGTGGGAAATAACCGCCCCACATAATCTTATTTATTATCTATGAAGATAACAATGACAAGATGTTTTGTCGCCCTGTGTCTCATGATGGCGGCATCAACAACAGCTAACGCACAGTTCGGCAGCCTGCTGAAGAAGGCAAAGGACAAGGCCACATCGGCCGTGAAGTCAGTGACAGACGATGTTAAGAAAAGCACAAAGAGTGCTACCAGCAGCACCGCGGCTACTGCCAAGAGCGCTGCGACATCAACAGCAGAGACCGCTACAGATGCACCTATTGACGACAAAACCGGCTACGCAAGCAGTCTTGACGATGGTGCTGTGACAACAGACTTTACAAAGTGGCCAAAGGCATTAGTACTCAGAGGCAATTTCAAGCCAAGCAAGGAGGCCCTTGCTGCCGATCCACAGGCCAGTGTAACAACTGTGGAGAAGCACTGGACAAAGTCGCCGGCAGAGATACGTGCCATCTATGAGCATGCTCTCAACCCTAAGATATTCCCTTATCAGCCATATTACACCGAAGATAACCGTCTGTTCTACGAGCCTGACTCTATGGCGGCACGCTATACTTACTTACAGGCTACGCAGCTCATGGCTGCCTATGACTACAATCATTATAACTGGCCGAAGTGGGGCGACTTCGTTAGATACAAAGAAGATAATAAGGTTGTGCCGCGTGCAGAGTATGCGCTGAATTCTTTCCTTGCATCTTTCGTGGCTGACCCCGCAAGTCGTGAAGGCGCATGGAACTTAATAAAGTTCCTCGTGATGTGCGACTACATCCCAGGCTTAATCACTATACCTGTCGATGACCCGTACAAATACCTCACCACAGTAGAGGGTAAGGAGATGCAACTAAATGAAAAAGAAACTGACCGCCAGAATCGCTGGTCGGGCGCAAAGCTAACTGCGCCGTCTATGTTAGAGGCGATGACGCCGTTCAACACACATGCCTCAATTGTGGTCAGTGCACTTGTTACAGCTGAGAAAGGTGCCAAAGAAGGTAAATACCTTGCTGCGCTGAGCTATCTGCGCGAGGCTCGTAAGGCGATGAAACTGCTGAAGGAACGTGATGATTATCCTAATGACGAGGACTCGAAGCAGCTTGAAATAATGTACGAGCGTGTTGACAAGAGATGGGAGGAGTTTGTTGATGCGGTATATGCCTCAAGTAGTGAGGGCGTTGCCATGCCGAAGGCACACACCGTAGCTGCCAACATACAGGCTAAGGCAGAGGCTGAAGGCAAGAAGGTATGGGGCGACAATCTCGTAAAGACTATCTTCACGGAGAGCACATGGCATGAGTTCAAGAGTCCGAAGTGGCCGTATCCTGTCACACACCGTGCCATGTCGGTGGACTATATAGAGAAGGTTGGCGACAACTACTTCGTCAATCACTGGAACTTCCAGCAGATGTACGACAACGGCAAGCCAGGCACACGCTACCAGATTACCGCCGCTAACGGTAATCACCGTGAGAAGGTGAACTACAAATGATAATAAATGGTGATCAAGCAGGTGCTGAACAGGCACTTGACACATAACGCACGGCGCTCTACCCGTCATGGGAGGAGCGCCGTGTTTTATATTTCATACTTTCCATTCAGCATTCTTCATTTCCCCATTTTGCATTTTCCCATTTTCCATTTTCCATTTTCCCATTTTCCATTCAGCATTCTTTCATTTTCCACTTTCCATTTTCCACTTTCCACTTTCCATTCTCCACATCCCGCTGAGTATTGCAAGTTAAAAATATACAAATATCATAACCAAAAGCAAGAGAAGTCTTGCAAATCGCTGCTATTTTATGTAACTTTGCATCGGTATGTAACTAATGCCGCACATCGACATTTAGGAAGCATCGCCACTTAAATTGCATAGGTATATGCCTTTTGCTGAATTATCCACCCCGTTTCCTGGCTTCGGATGCTAAGGGATGGGGTTTGTCGTTATCGCCACTAAGAGATGAAACTATCCGTCGTAATACCTGTCTATAGAGCTGAGCACACTCTCGACCGCTGTGTTGAGAGTGTGCTCAGCCAGAATGTTGCGGATATGGAGGTCATACTTGTTGACGACGGCTCGCCCGACCGGTGTCCGGCAATGTGTGACGAATGGAAACGGCGTGACGAACGTATCAGAGTGTTTCACAAGGAGAACGGCGGGCTCTCTGATGCGCGTAATGATGGCGCCGACATTGCGTTGGGTCAGTACATCACGTTTGTAGATAGCGACGACTATCTGCATCCATACACGCTTGAGCCGCTGATGGCTTGGCTCGGCAAGAATCAGGATGTTGACATGCTGGAGTATATGATTCGGCATGATGACCCTTCCCGCCGACGGTTTCATCTTGTGGACAGGACATTCTCGTCGGCACAGGATTACTGGCTGACGACGAAGGCGTGGCGACATGCCTACGCTTGTAATAAGATATACCGCTATAGCCTTTTCGGTACAGTACGCTTTGCACGAGGCCGCCTGTTTGAGGACTTGCTCTTCCTGCCTGATATCCTCCGCGCTGCCAAGTGTATTGCCACAACCTCTGACGGCTATTATAACTACTGCTGCAACGATGCGGGTATATCGAAGCGAGTGACTGTCTCGTCGGTCTGGCAGCTGCTGCGTGCCGAGGCAAGTGCTGCGTGGCGCATGCGTACTTGGCCCTGGAGCCGCAATGGACAGGACCTTTATTACTGCATGGCGTGCAGATGTTACGATATCATGCGCCTGTTGTTATGACGTTATCTGCCTGTCGTTATGACGTTATCCGCCTGTTGTTATGACATCATCTGCGTGTCGTTATGACGTTAGGCTGATCGTACAATATGACTGTTTACCGTTCTATGTCAAGTTACTTGTAGTATTCTAATCCTTAAACTATGCGAATCCTTCTGTTAGGCGAATACAGCAATGTCCACAATACGTTAGCCCGAGGGCTGCGAGCACTGGGACATGAGGTCACTGTTGCGAGCAACGGCGACTTCTGGAAGGACTATCCACGTGACATAGACCTTGCCCGCAGCCTGACACGCCGCGGCACATTGTCGTTCCTCTGGCGGCTGATGAAGGCGCTGCCTGATATGCGTGGGTATGACATTGTGCAGCTGATAAACCCCATGTTCCTTGAGGTTAAGGCTGAAAGACTGTTTGCCGTGTACGACTATCTGCGCCGGAATAACGGCCGAATCATTATGGGTGCCTTTGGCATGGACTACTACTGGATGCACGTCAACGACACGTTACGGCCGCTACGCTATTCTGACTCGAACATTGGCGACACCTTACGCCACGACGATATGACAGAGGCACTGCGCCGTGATGTTATCGGAACAGCGAAGCAAAGGCTCAACGAACACATCGCACGTGATTGTGACGCCATCGTTGCCGGATTGTATGAGTACTGGGCAACATACCGCGAGGCGGACAATGGGCAGCTGGGAGAGAAGCTGACGTTTATTCCTTTCCCCGTAGAATGCTGCCAGACGGAGCCTTCAAGTATGGACGTGAAAGGGTTTGCGGCTACGCCTTCTGAGTTTACAAATAAAGAGTCGGAATTTGAAAACCAGCCGACACCACAGCCATTGCGTATCTTCTGCGGCATAAGCCGTAAGCGCCATGCCTATAAGGGCACCGACATCATGCTGCGTGCGGCACAGGATGTGCAGGCAAAATACCCTGAACGGGTAGAGCTGACGATAGCCGAGGGCGTGCCATTTGCACAGTATCAGCACATGATGGACACTTCCGACTGCATCCTCGACCAGCTTTATGCATACACACCGGCTATGAATGCGCTCCTCGCAATGTCAAAAGGCATCATCGTAATTGGTGGCGGTGAGCCCGAGAACTATGACATCTTAGGGGAGAAGGAGCTACGTCCTATCGTCAATGTACAGCCGACTTACGAGTCGTGCTACACTGAGCTGGAGCTCCTTGTGCTGCATCCGGAGCTCATCCCCGTGCTGAAACAGCAGTCAGTTGAGTACATCCGCCGTCATCATGACTATATGAAGGTGGCAAAAAAATATGAGGAATTATACACTAAACTCATGGTTTAGCTGCGCCATTCGGAGGCTATAGCCGTTTTATTTGGTGTCTATAGCTGCTTTGTTCAGTGGTAATAACCGTTTTATTCGGTGGCTATAGCCGTTTTATTTGGTAGCAATAGCCGTTTCATTCGGTGGCAATAGCCGTTTTATTCAGTACCAATAGCTATTTTATCTCATAGTAGAAGCCGCTTCATTCGGCAGTAATGAACAGAAGCCGCTATAGATAACGCAGACAAAGCGCTACTGCGATGGAGAGTAAAAGAGTGGAGATGATGAGAGAGAAAACAATCTTCTTAGTGACGCGGACATCGTATTTCAACCTTACAAACAACAGGTTGACAATCATGTCCATAAGGTTTGACACGGCCAATGCTATGCCCGTGCCCATCAGGCCGTATAGCTGATAGCCCGTTATTACACACGCAAGGACGATGATGTAAGACACGGTCTCAAGGCAGAGAAAACTGCGTGAGTCGCCGGCTGCTAACGGCATATAGGCTGCGGGGAGGTAGGCGGCACGGTAAAGCAGTGCCAATGTTGCGGCCTGTGCCATCGGAATGACGGCATTGAACTCGCTGCTGAAGAGCAACGGCACGGCAACAGGCAACACCAGCATTAGCACTATTGCCAGCGGAATGACCAGCATTAGCAGCACACTTATCTGCTTGTTCATCGTCTCCTGACGCTTCTCGGCATCCTGAAAGATACCAGAGAGACGCGGAAAATAATCGTTATCGAGCGAGGCGAATATCATTCCGCCGTATGTCATGACGATGGTGAAGCCGGCAGCGTATAGTCCTACCGTCTCGAGCGATGCCACATTGTTGAGGTATGTGCGTATGGCGAGCTCCGTACCGTGACTTACCAGGCCTGTCAGCACGAACGATGTGCCCACCACGAGCATAGGGAATCCCTTCCGCAGCGAAACGGCCTTGAAGCACAGCCGCAGCGGATAGATGCGGAAGGAGTAGGCTATGACGATGACATACAGAGCCAACGTCAGCAGTACGAGTGCCGGCACGATGCCTGCCATGCCCCAGATGTAGTACAGTGGGATAGTCGTTACGATGCCCGCAATGACGTTTACGACGGATATCACAGCAAGGGCACGCAGCCGCCGAGTACCTTTCAGTATCGCCATCTCACCGCAGGCGAGTGTCGAGAAGGCTATTGCCGGCGAGAGAAGGGCATAGGCTGAGGCGTGAGAGAAATCGCTGAAGGTAAGCCAGGAGAGTGGTTCGGCAAGGACAAGACATATCAGCATGCCCACCAATGCCAGCAGCATCACCCACGAACGTGTCAGTCCGACGGCCTCTCTCACCTTCTCTATGTCGCCGTCTTCATAGGCTTGCGACAACTCACGGACACTGCTGACGTCCATACCCATGTTCGTTGTGGTATGGATAAGCTCACGCATCTCGTTGTAGATGGAGTTCAGACCGGTGCCTGCCGGACCTAACAGCAGTGCTGCCAGCTTTGTCCTGACAAGGTTGAGCAGTATGTTCAGACCCTGCACACCGCTGAAGAGTGTCGTTATCTTGAGTATTTGTTTTGTTGAGGCCAATGGTCTTGTCTTTTCGTCCATGTTATAACGCGATGTCGTTCACGTCGTAGCGTGGCTTTTTTTATATTATAACGCTGTTCTGTTTATGTTATAACGTTGTCCCGTTTATGTTATAACGTTGTTCCGTTTATGTTATAACGCTGTTCTGTTTATGTTATAACGCTGTTCCGTTTATGTTATAACGCGATTTCTTTGATATTATAATGTGATACCTTTTATATTATAATATAAATCCTTTCACACCGCGATATTTTACCGAAGTCATCAGGAAGACGGCCCGGAAAGACTTCATGCCGAGGAACTGCATACGTTCTTTCATCGGCAGATGTATGTTTGCGAGCTGGTGGAAGGTGCGGCGCAGCTTGCCGGTGATGACATCGCGTGCATCGCTGAAGTCGTCGTAGTGCTCCATGTAGAGTCGCATCATGTTGCGGAATCCTAAGAATGCCTTCCTCTCAGCCTTTGTGTACGCCTCGCTCTGCCGGCCGTATTCGTCCTTGACGATATTCAACAGCTGCATGTCAGTATCAAGAACATCAAACCTGTTAGGCTTTATCTGGTTCGTAATTGATTCAGGATGAAGGATGTACTGATACCGTGCCGTGCAGAAGGCTACACGTTCTGCCTCAAGCAGATATAGCCGTTCGTCGACTTCGTCTGAGTTCATGTATATCTTCCTGCCAGCATATGACGGGTAACTGCTGTTTACCCATATGCGCCGCCGGTACATGCCACCGTTGCAACCTATCTCAAACTGCGGGATGGTGAGTAGCAGAGCCTCGCGTCCCGAGTATATCCTTGACGTGTCAACAGTGTCGAGTGGCAGCGTCAGCTGTAGCTTTCCGCGGCGCATGAACTGCATGATGGGGTACACGATGTCAGCATCTGTCTCCTTCTGACGCTTTGTGATGGTCTCCAGATAGTTGTCGTCGATGATGTCATCGCTGTCTATTGGCACGATGAACGGTGCCGACGACTCATACACGGCCCTGTCGCGAGGCATCTTGGCGGCACCGCTGTTGGTCTGGTGGAATACCTTCACACGCTTGTCGCAAGCCATGATGTCGTCGAGAATGGTACTGCTGCCGTCCGACGAACCATCATCGACGACGACCCACTCCCACTCGGACAGCGTCTGACGACACAGGTTCTCGTGCAGCGACCGCAGACAATGTGCAGCGTTAAAGACCGGAGTTACTATTGATATGGAGGGTTTCATAGTTTGATGCTGTAAGTTTTGTAAGCCACGCCGCGACCTCCGAAACCTTCTTTCTGTGCTATGAGGTTAGCGTTGAGTATGCGTCCGTCGTCCTCGTTGCTCGTTCCGATGTCAAAGAATCGATAGCCTTGGCGGCGGTATCGGTCCATCAGGCATGAGTAAAGTATGTCGATGGCACCGTCAGCCTTACCCTGTGGCGTGGCATGGGCATACTGGACATGCACCGTCTCGCTATTGGCAAGGTATATCACAGCCCCTGCCTGAGCCTCTCCCTTGCCGTCGCAGCACAGGTAAACCTCTATGTTCTGCGGCAGCCGTTCCCTGAGCATGGTCATCTCAGCGAGAGTGTGTACCGGTGTGGCATGATACCGCTGGCGCAGGTTGTCGGTCATGATAGGCCAGAAAGTGTCTAACGATGCGTCCTCGACGATGTGGTAACCGAGCGCTGACGCCTTACTTATGCCACGTCGACGGCGACGTTCCAAGGGTGCTGCCATCTGCCCGTTGAGGGCCACGGTGGCAGAGAGACGGCATGCCGAAAGCACAGCGCCGTTGCGCCACAGCCAGTATTCGTCCTCCTCAGCAGGCAGACGGTGATAGATGGTAGGCACTGGCTTGTACACCCACTCGGTAAATCCATTGTCGCGAAGGTAGCTGATTGTCAGTGCGAAAAGCTCTCCGACATCTGCCGACCGTGTCTCTGCCGTCAGCACAAAGCCTCCGTATGTCAGGCCCTGATGGCTGCAGAGCGTCTTCTGCCGTGTGCCGTCAGTTGCCACAACCTCATTTGCCGGCAGCACTGCCATGAGCCGTCCGTGGCCTGTGTCATTGCCATCGGCTGTCTTATAGAACAAGAGCGAGTGGTCAACGAAGCGGTCGTGGTGATAGTCCATATAGCTACGTCGGAAGAGGAAGGTTCCGTTTCGGGAGCCTTCGACCAGTGTGTCCCATTCCTGGGCCTTATCGGGTGTGTAGCGGACTATATGCATACATTAATAATTCTTAAGCCAAAGGATGAACAGGATGTCAGTCACAATACGCCGGCCATGTTGTTCCTGTAGTATCTTCTTGTCTGTAAGGCCTTTCATAGCTGTCTGAACACTGCTTGCAGTCTTTAGGCTATGTTTCGTGATGAAGTTCTGGCTGGTTGGTGTAGGAATATCGGGATACTCGGTCGCAATAGCCATAAGCACTGCTTTTTGCTTCTCCGTGAGCGATGCGTAGCGGTCTTCAAACGTGTAGCGCTTGGTATCTACCATGTGTGTTAGTATCGCCTGGAATGCGTCATCGGTGAGTGTCTCTCCACGATTAGCCAGGGTGAATGCCTCGTTCATGGATAGTTGGAGATACCAAGTTACACCCTTGAAGTACTCATACAGATGCTCTACGAGTTCTCCTTCCACGTTTTTACCATGCTCAGCAAACAGTCTTTGCGAGAACTTGACATACTCCTGCTTGTCAATGGGCTGCAGCTGCATGAATACGACGCTGTTGTAGAACGGCCGTTCCGGATCGTTGAAGATACCCTCGAGTAGGTGGCGCTCGCTGCCGGCAAAGACTATCTGGGTGTTACGCAGATGTTGTATCTTAGTGCGTAGCAGCTCCTCCATATTCTTCTCGTCAAATTCCGTAATCCTCTGAAATTCGTCTATTCCCACGATACATGGCTTGTCGGCCATCTCTAAGTAGCTGAGTAAATCATCAAGAGTGGCTTCTGGCTGTTTTATCTCCCCGAGCTTCAGCCCTATCTCTGGTTCGCCTGTGATGGCATTGTAGCTGACCGATGCGCTGAGCGAGTGTATGAACTGCAGCAGACGGTCGGTGATGGATTGCCGGCGGGCAAAGACCTTGAACACTTCGTTGGCAAGCATACACACCATTTCGCGCAGGTTCTTGCACGTATAGATATCAATCATAAACGTGTAGTACTCTGCATCCATGCGTGTGGCAAATGTGTGCTCGATGAGTCCTGTCTTTCCTAAGCGTCGCTCTGACATCAGTGCGACGTTACGCCCGTTGCTGAGATGATGGTATAAGGTGTCTGTTTCCTGACGACGGTCGCAAAAGTAGTCACTGCTGACGTATTTGCCTATGATGAAAGGATTCCTGAGATTTGCCATTGTTCAAACAGAATTACGGATTATGTAAAATTACATAATGCAAAATTACATAATTTCTTTGAATGTGCCAAATATTTTGTGATAAAAATGCAGATATTGCGTCAGAAAACTGTTATCTGCATGTTTGCCTGTATCTCAGATATTCCTCGTAGTCGCGTATGTAGTCGTCCTCGCGGTAGGGGTGGCTGGCGAGGACGAGACATAGTGCTCCTGTCGTGAACTCCTGCTCGTGCGCCCATATTCCGGGAGGCACGATGAGGCCCTGATATGGGCGTTTCAGCGTCACCACCCGCTCTGTCGTGCCGTCGCTGAGGTACACCTCAAGTGCTCCGGAAGCCGCTATTATGAACTGCCAGCACTCACGGTGGGCATGCGCTCCGCGGTCTTTGCCGGCCGGGACGTCATAGATGTAGAACACGCGTCGTATCTCAAACGGCACGTGTTCGTTGCTATATATGTAGCTGAGGCTGCCGCGAGGGTCTTCCTCCTTGGGCAGCTGCAGCAGTCTGCAGTCGTTTATGGTGAACATATTCGGTGTGTTACTCCGTGCTGTGGATAATGTATCGCTCGATGTTTCGTTTTGGTTGAGAAACTTATTACTATGTGTAAGATTTCCTGACCTAACATGCGTGATGGTTGAGATGGTATGGTACAAGATGTCTGACGAATGCCTCTCTTGTCTCATCGTTAGGAAATCCGAGTATGTAACGCTTGAGCCGCTCGTTGTATCCCTTAATTGTCAGATAACCACTCTGATAGATGATAGGAATAGGGTTCACTCCCTCGGTGTCCACGCTGTTGAGGATGTCTGCCTCTACGGATGAGTGTTCCATGAATTCGAGGTTGTAGTCGTGACGTCGTAGAAGCTCAACGAGATATGACGGTGTGCCTGTCTCGAACCAGAAGCTGCCGAACTTCTGGAATGAGAATGTCTTTATAACACTGAAAGGATTGTAAACACCCTCTGCCGTTTCCTCAAAGTGATACCCGTCGTAACGTTTCCTAAGTTTCTCGATACACTCCTCTCGTGTCATGTCGTTTGCCTCGGCGAGCTCGTCAATGTTACCTGCGAAATTCTCAAGCAGCTCTTTGTGTGTTATGCCGCAGATATCATTGAAACGTCGGTCCATAGAGATGTCGTTGAGGTTGTTAAGGTCGCTGAAGATGCTGACCTTTGCAAACCTCGTCACACCGGTAAGGAATGCAAACTGTATGCACCCATCCATGGACTTCAGAGCACCGTAGAAGCCCTTCAATATGCCGCGGAAGGCATCCTGAAGCTCAGGTTTTCCGATGGCGTGCAGCATCGGCTTGTCATACTCGTCGACAAGGATGACGACGCGGCGGCCTGTCTGACGGTATGCACGCTCTATGACTCCCTCGAACCGTGTGGCAAGAGTCTGCTCTGCATCGTTGCTGCCATACAGTGCCTCCGCCTTGCAGAGGAACGTGTGCAGTTTGCTTTCCAGCTTCTCACGTGCATCATACTCTTCGGCGTTAAGGTCAAGATGTAGGATAGGGTAGGTGAGCCATTCCTTCTCAACGCCAGCGACATACAGTCCGTCGAACAGCTCCTTCTTGCCCTCAAAGTATGCTTTGAGGGTAGTAAGCATCAGCGATTTGCCGAAGCGTCGCGGCCTCGAGAGGAAGTAGTACTTACCGCTGCTGACCATGTCGTACATCTGTCGCGTCTTGTCAACATACAGATAGCCGTCTTCGCGAAGCCCCGCGAAGTCCTGTATGCCTATAGGCAGTTTCTTTAGCTTGTTCATGTTGGCGTGTCTTTTTTGCAAAGTAAAAACCTCTAAATTTCTGCAAAGATACTCATTATTCATGAAACAGCCAAATTTTTCGCGATAATTTATCCTCTCAGTCGTCTCTGATGGTATTGTAAGACAGCAGTCCGACGCCCGCCATACGATACCAACCATCGTCTCAGATGCTATCAATCATAATGTCAGATGCTATCAATGACGCTCTCATTCAGTGCTTCTGACGCTGTCAGATGCTACAAATTAAAAAGTAAAGACTCAGTAATTACCGTGCAATTACTGAGTCTTTACTTTTTAATTACTCAGTCTTTACTGTGTAATTACTGAGTCTTTGTATTATAACATTTACTGCCTTAGCCCGTCATTTGCATCAAATGGGGGCGTAAACAGATACCCCTTGGCCTGTCGTGAAATGCCTTTTGCCAAACTGTGAAATACCCCTTGCCATGCGGTGAAAAACCCCTTGGCATGCTGTGAGATGCCCCTTGGCATGTCGTGAAATAGTAGTGGTAATCTCTCCCCTCCCAAGGGAGGGGTAAGGGGGTGGGGCCCTACTCCTTCACCAGCTCAAAACCTACCGATGAGACGGCTTCGCTGAGAGCCTCGAAAGTAGCCGTTCCGGTTACGCGGACAGTCTTCTCCTGCAGCGAGACGTCGGCAGAGGTGACGCCAGGGACACTTTCCAGTGCGCCCTGTGCCGCCTGGCGGCAGTGGTTGCAGTGCAGACCTTTGATGCGATAGACAATAGGTTTGTCGGCATCAGCCTGTGTGACTTCCTCCGAAGAATGACTGTCGTGAGCGTGACCAGCATGGTTGTCGTGCGAGCAACAGCAATCTACATGCTCCCCCTTTGGGGACTGGGCGGCCTCTCCCTTTACATGCTGGTGGGCCTCTCCATGCTCGTGGCAGTGGCAATGATGCTCCTTGCGGAGGCCAAGCTTAGGCAGCACGAGGGCGTTGATGAGCAGGAGAGCGAGGACTGCGGTACAGAGCCATGCGAACCATGATGTCTCTTCGACGCAGCAGGCATCCTCCATGACAAGGCCACTGAGGAAGTTTACGATGCCGCCGAACTGCATGTAGTCGATGAGACAGCCAAAGCCTATGGCGCCGATGATTATCGATGCGAGGTATGCCACGAGTGTCCGTGTGCCCATCACCTTACGGATGACGAGGATGCTGGCCATGTTACATGCCGGACCGGCCATCAGCAGGACGAGGCCGGCGCCAGGTGTGAGACCTTTCATCATAAGGGCTACTGCAATAGGAATACTGCCCGTGGCGCACAGGTACATAGGTATGGCGATGCACAGCACCAGCAACATCGATGCCCACGTGTTGCCCTGGAAGACCGCGAAGACGCTGTCAGGGACGAAGACGGTGATGAGTCCGGCGACGATAAGGCCTACTACGAGCCATTTGCCGATGTCCTCCATCATTTCAACGAAGGCATATTCGAGGGCCTCCTTGAAGCGATGCCAAAGCCCCCCAGCCCCCAAAGGGGGAGTTTGTTGATTACCATTGCCTGCCGATTCTGCATTCAATGTGTTCTTTGAATGCTTGTCTTTTGACGAATCGGGGTCTGCTTTGTTCACCACGGCACCTCCGAAGACTGCTGTAACAAGGGCAGCCAGCGGGCGTATGACGGCGAATGGCAGGCCCATTAGCGAGAATGTGGCGATTATGGAGTCAACGCCTGGCTGCGGCGTCGCTATGAGGAACGATGCCACGGCACCCTTCGTTGCCCCTTCTTTGCGCAGTGACATTGCTGTAGGAATTTCTCCTCACG
>R03__coassemble_606_pt1 | contig 19558 bp, 11 predicted proteins | sample R03__metabat2_low_PE_024 | metagenome-assembled genome bin R03 | reverse complement strand
GATATGCAGGGTCTGTAACAAGGATAACGTTGTCATTGCCGAAGATGTCAACGAGGTCGCGAAGCACCGAGCCCACCTCGTCGTCGAGCTCGCGGTTGGTGTATAGCGTAGCCTTGTCGCCGAAGAGTTCCATGGCCTTCAGCGAGTTCTCGTAGTACACTACGCGGTCGCCGGTGTAGTGATACAATATCATCGGCGTCTGCGGAATCCACTCGCCGTTGAGCAGGTTGCACTTGCTGAGAGCCTTTCTGACAGCACGTGCGTACGGTCCGTTGCCGCGAATGCTGTCTGAGATGACATCAAAGAAGTTGACAGCATCCTTGCCGACGGCCTCGCAGATGGCTTGGCTGATCTGATCGGTGGTATATTGTTTCGAGTCGAACATCTCTATTATCTTCTTCCGGAGAGAGGGGTCACGGTAGAATTTCTCGGCATCTATCATCTTCATGCAGCCCTCTTTGTAAGCCGTCTCCTGCGTCTCGAGGGTCAGCGGAATGCTGACAGCGTATGCCAACGTCTCGTCCTCGGTAAGTTTGTCAAGCATGAGATTGAGGTCATACGGTCCGGCTCCGGCAATGCTTCGCTTCAGGCGGAATGCCGCGCGCTGCTCGCTGGTTGCCATCGTCTCAAGATATCGCTGCACAGCCATGGTTACCTCGCCGCCTTGCGAGTAGCCTACATTATATGTATAATAGTCCTCGGAGAGCGATATGTCGCGGGCACGTATGGTGTCAAGGGCCGCCATGAATCCGTCGATGACATTGCGTGCGGTAAGCGTTGGGTTGCAGTACGGGTGCCGACGGTTAGCCGATACGCCGTAGCCGAGATAGTCGCACGAGATGACGATGCCGTAGTCAGAGGCGGCAAGTGTCATGGCGCCCTTCTTTGCAAAGACGGGAACGGCATCCAAGGGGTCGCTTCCTGTAGGTGCTTGCTTATCGGCAGTCAGCGTGCCATGGTTGTTTAGGATGATGAACTTGGCCTCGGCAGGAGTGCTTGTGAACGCGTTTCGGGTAGGATAGGTTATGCACGCAGACAGCGTCACAGGCATGTTGTCGGCATCAACCGATGTGTATGTGATGTCAAACGTCTTGCTGCACCACAATCGCGAGATGTTTATGGCATCGGCACATGGTGTGGCAAGCAGTGCCATCAGTATTATCGAGAGTAAGTATCTGTTCTTCATAAGCGTTGTTTGAGTTATGGCTACTTCTGTATAAGAATAGTGATTGGTAGAAATAGCCTTATTTTACAAAGACCTTCTTGCCGTTGATGATGTAGATGCCATGTACCGCCTTCTTGACGGCACGGCCTATAATATCAAAGATGGTGTCGTGGGTGGCTGGGTCAGACGGTATCTGCTGCTGCTCGATACCTGTCGGGTTGATGTTAACATCGTCAAACTCAAGGCACACAAGGAGTTGCTGCGACGCTGTCTGCTCGACCTTCGTAGGTACGCCTGGCGACTTGCACACTATCTCGCTGACATCGCCGTCGCTCTTCAGCAGATACACATGGTTAGGCTGGAAGTCCTTGGCATCGGCCATCTTCACGCCTGTTACGGCAGGGACGGGTGCCGAGTCGTCATACTGCGACACCTCATAGCGCGGGGCATTGGGTCCGAAGTAGTAGCCGTCGAGCTCCGACGGGAGCACCAGGAGTGTCCATTTGCCGGCCTTTACCTCACGGTCGAGGGTTATGCGCATGTACGAGTTTTTTGCCGTCGAAGGCACACTGTCGTCGCTCTTGGCAATGTGCAGCTCGTCAGCCGCCGGCAAGACGGCATTCTGTGCTGTAGCCGTCGTAAAGGCAGCAAGCATGACGACGACCGACATTGACATCTGTAGAATTCTTCTCATAGTGGTAATCTCACATTTATGGTGTTTCATTTGGATGCATGAGCAATGCCTACAGACGAGCGGCATTGACAGACACGCACCAAGATGGGTGCAAAATTACAAATTATTTTTCATATTGTTGCAACAGTTAACAATAAATCTTACGATTTATAACATATTTAACTATGTTGCCACTTGTATTTCGTGGCAGCGCAAGGTATACTTAATGACAGCGGCATTTGTAGCAAGTTGAAGCGTCATTCATAGCGAATGACAGCGCAAGGCATAAAGCCTCACGACGTAAAGACTGAGTAATTACACAGCAAAGACTGAGTAATTATACAATAAAGACTGAGTAATTACAACGCAATTACTCAGTCTTTACTTTGTGTAACAATACCGATGATGCCGTAAGATGGTGCCGGCAGCCCTTTCATTTGCATCAGATGGTGCCACTATTGCTATACAGACAGGCGGCAAGCCGCAATTGTCCGAGATCGGACAAAGAACATGCATCGATGCAGAAAGCTGACATCGGCAACCAAAGCTGCCAGCGGCAGCAACCTTAGCCAACAATAACCGCTGCCCTTACTTTGCCTTGATGGCAAACACGGAGGCGGCGCCGCAGATGAGGAAGATACCGGCAACGACGAGCATCATAGGCTGTGTGCCGCCGACGAGCGACAGGATGGCACCGCCACAGACAGCCGCGATGATCTGCGGAAGGCAGATGGTGCAGTTGAAGAGGCCGAGGTATGTGCCCATCTTCGGATTGCCCTGCAGCGCGTTTGTGAAGAATATGAACGGGAACGCAAGCATTGCTGCCCATGCGCAGCCTACAAGGAGGTAGCTGACGAAGAGCACATACTGGTTGGTGACGAACATCATGCTGATGAAACCGATGCCGCCAAGCACGAGACTAAGGCTGTAGGCAAGCTTGTCGGAGTGCAGCATCTTGCCCACAGACGGTATGCATGCTGCCCAGACGACTGACCCGATGGCCTGCACGGCATATACTACGCCGTTCCAGTTGGCTGCCTCCTGGTAGCCGGCAGAGTGGACGTCGGTAGAGCCCCAGCACATCTCGGCGATGCTGCCGGTAGAGTATGTCCACATATACATGAACGCTGCCCAGCAGAAGAACTGCACGAGGCCGATGGTAAGGAATGTATTCCATACACCAGAGCCTGAGCCCCTCTCCGGCTCCCCCGAGGGGGAGAGGTTTTTAATATGATTTTCTTGTTGTGATTCACTATCAGCAAGAGAAGCATTTGTATCATCTCCTCCCCTCGGGGAGGTTGGGAGGGGGCTGCTATACTGTGCCATCTGCTCGGGTGTGTACTCCTTAACCTTCAGCGCAGTGTACATGCTGCAGAGGATGAGGATAGCTGCTCCGACGTAGAAGGAGTATATTACGGAGTTCGGAATCATACCCTTCGGTGCGATGTTCTGCACACCGAGGAATGTGAATATAAACGGGAAGAGATAGCCCACGACACTGCCTGCGTTGCACAAAAACGACTGTATGCTGTATGCCTGAGTCTTCTGCTCGTTGTTGACCATATCGCCTACCATCATCTTAAACGGCTGCATGGCGATGTTGATGCTCGTATCGAGGAACATAAGCGAGAAGAGTCCGAAGATCATCGAACCTGTCAGGCCCCACAATACGACCTGTGTCGTAAGGCCAAGCGAACCGGCATTAGGCAGCATTACCATAACGGCGACGGCGATGATGGCACCTATGAAGAGGTAAGGAATGCGTCGGCCGAAGCGGCACCATGTCTTATCGGAGAAGTATCCGATAAGAGGTTGCACTATCATTCCCATCAGCGGAGGCAGTATCCAGAAGAAGCTGAGCTGATGAGGGTCAGCGCCAAGGGTGGCGAAGATGCGCGAGATGTTGGCTGACTGAAGGGCGTAGGCTATCTGTACGCCGAAGAATCCGAAGCTGAGATTGAAGAGTTCCCAGAAACTCAGGTTAGGCTTTTGCATATTATCTGATGTTTACGATTGACTATCTTTGATTATCTATATCTGACAAGTAACCATTGCTTAAAGACGGGATCCTGTATCTCCAGGCGCGGCGAGCCTGGCTCTGTGGTGACAATATCATGGTCAAGTAATGCCTGCCGCAAGTTCTTGATGTTTGCCGACGATCCAAGATTATACTTGCGCAACACATTTGCCGAACTATAGTTCTCCTCACCACGCGCTATAGCAACAAGAAAACTTATCTGTCTGGTCCTCAGGCTGTCAATAATGTTGTAGAAGAGGAGCGTTGAGCGGTCCATCATCTGCTGATAAGCAACATCAAGAAGCGTCTCATCGGCATGGTCAGCAGTCAGCAGCCACACCAACTGAGCATATTGCTGGACATAATATGAATGGCACTCTACACGGAGGGCTATTTCTTCGGCAAACTCAGGTGTTATCTGCTTACCTGTATCATGGAATCTGGCTACTATGAAGTCGCGCCACACTGAGGATGGTATTTTCTGCAAAGGAATGATGTCACCGAACTTATAAAACGGCTTCTCATAGTCGGAGAAAATATTTAGGAGCATGTGACGCCTACTGCCGTACATGCAATAGGTGACATGCTGGTGTAGCTGCCAGTGAGAGCGCAGACGTGCCTGAAATGCATCCGGATTGTCGAAGAAACCGATGTTCTGAAACTCATCAATGCATACCACAAACTTCTTGCCACGCTCAGCGGCGATCTTTTCGGGTAAGTCAAGTATTTCATCGACAGAGTATTGGCGATCTGTAATGTCTATGCCAAGTGATACGCCAACCTTCGATGTACTGTCTTCCAGCGTTATCTTTGCACCAATGGAACCCATGTATTTCTTTATGATACTGACAGCTTCATCTATAAATGTTGTCGAGGCTTTTATTACAGCATTGGCATACGTCTGGAAGAAACTTTCCTCATCACGGCAATTGAATGCATCTACATGACACACAAGATATTCGTCATCAGACTCAGAAATCTCGTTGAGGACGTAGTGCACAAGCGAGGACTTGCCCCATCGACGTGGTGACATGATTACGGTATTAATGCCACTGGTAAGATTCTGTTTCAGATGAATTATGTCTTGTTCACGGCCAGTAAACTCCTGATGCTCAGCGATGCGGCCATAGACAAATGGTATATTCATAATATGTATTCTTTGCGTTGCTTTATCATATCCGCAAAGTTAATGATTTTATTTCAAATGATTTTATTTCAAATAAAAATATTATAGCAAATTAAACATACACAGGCAGTAATAAAGAATTATTAACTAATCCTACGGAGCTTGTAACAACTCAACACTCCTACTTTTTAATGAAACAAATGGGCACAAATCCGAATAACTTAGGTCATAAACAAAAGACGAATTACGCTTGTTATTCGTATTTGTTTCAATTTATTTAGGGAGTGCCGAGTAGCTATCTGAGCCAACAGAAGGATGTACAACTATCATACCAATACATGCAGAGGTTTCAACTCGTAGCACTTAAGGATATAAGCACTATCAATGAGGCTGCAAAAAGTATTGAATGGGGAGTCCACTTGCTATCGTGTCGTGCCGCGGACAATAAGCTTTGTGCGGACAATACGCTTGTTGACCTTGTCTGCGGGAAGTATGCCTTCAACCTCATCGATAAGGAGTCCGGCAGCTTCGCGACCTACTTCCTGCCCCAATTGGTTGACGGTAGTAAGCTGAGGGTCAGAGGCTTTGGCACGGAAACCATCGCCGAAGCCGCATACCGAGATATCCTCCGGCACACGCAGTCCGCTGCGCTTCACCGTGCGGAGTATTCCGATGGCAGTGTCGTCGTTAATGGCGAAGAAGGCATCGGGCCTTTCAGGAGCAAGCATAAGCTCGGGCGTGATGCGCTCAGCGTCCTCGCGGTTGTCGCAGATACGCACGATATGCTCGTCTATCGGCAGGCCGTGCTTCAGCAAGGCGTCCTTGTAGCCGTTGTAACGATTCTTGGATATCTCCATGTGCATTGGCGAACCGAAGAATGCTATCCTGCGGCAGCCCGTGCTGATGAGATGCTCGACGGCATTGAAAGCTCCCTGATAGTCATCGACGACGACACGCGACGCGTTGATACCGTGACAGATACGGTCGTAGAAGACTATCGGCAGACCGCGCTGCTGAAGCTCGCGGAAGTGGTCATACTCCTTCGTATTCTTTGCCAGCGAGATGATGATGCCGCACACGCGCGATTCGTAGAACGACTGACACAGTTCTACCTCGCGCTCAAAATCCTCATGGCTCTGGCCCACGAGAATGCGGTAGCCACGCCGACGCGCTTCATTCTCGACACCGTCAAGCACCGAAGCGAAGTAGTGATGAACTACCTCCGGCAAAATCAGACCTATCAGGCTGACAGGCTTCGTCTTGGTATTGCGAAGGTCTTTTGCCAGGATGTTAGGCGTGAAATTATGCTCGCGGGCGTACGTCTGTATCATCTCGCGACGCTGACGCGATATGGCAGACGAGTTGTTCAGTGCTCGCGAGACGGTCGCCACGGATACTCCAAGGTCGCGGGCGATATCTTTCATCGTTATGGGTTGCTGCTCATTCATAGTGCATACTGTAGGATGGCTGTTAAAGATTGCTATCGTGCGTTGCTTCTGCGGTTATGCAACGATGATGCAAAGGTAACATTTTGTAAGCGAAAACAGCATTTTCGGTGATGTTTTTTGCATTGACGGGTGCAAAATTAACTATTTATTTAAAAGGTTTAAAGATTTTTTAGACCTTCTTGTCATTTACGACGTGCAATCGTTTGCAAATGAGATATTGCACTTTTTACGCTTTTCTGCATTTATAATTAGGTTTATTGGAGTAATTTTGCACACAGATTTTATCAATCAAGCACATAATGTGTCAATTACATGCACTATCTGCTTGATGTGCTAAGGTGGGTTCTATTAATTCGCTTTGACAGATTTACGAGAGATTTTCAGAACCAAAGTGTCATAATTTTGAAGGCGCATAGCGGGCTATGCAACTGAAAGTTATGACAGTTTGAACTGAAAAGATCCGTAAAGATGGCAAAACGTCAACATCCACAAATTAGTTAAACATTACGGTGGGAATTAATAGAACCCACCCTAACTATTTTGAATTTTTCAATTAATTAATATAGCAACTAAACTTAACAAAATCAATGAAGCAGGTATTTATGAGAATCCCTCAGCGCGCCTATGTGCTGCTGATAGGGCTTTTGCTATCTGTCGGCGCCTTTGCACAGATTACTGTCAATGGCCACGTTAAAGATGCTACCGGCGAAGGTGTCATTGGTGCCACTGTCCGCATTGTCGGTCAGGAAGGCGGAACAGTGACTGACTTCGATGGTAATTTTACGCTGAAGTGTCAGCAGGGTGCTGACCTCCAGATCAGTTCGGTTGGCTACCAGACCGTGACGGTAAAGGCACAGCCAACAGTAGAGGTGCTGATGCAGGATGATGCAGCACTCCTCAACGAAGTTGTCGTCATCGGTTACGGTGTCGCAAAGAAGAACGACCTCACCGGTTCGGTGACTGCCATCAAGCCTGATGAGAAGAACCACGCTCTCGTAACATCGGCACAGGACATGATCCAGGGTAAGATAGCCGGTGTCAACGTGACAAACGGCGGCGGTACTCCTGGTGGCTCGGCTACCATCCGCATCCGTGGCGGCTCATCACTCAACGCCAGCAACGACCCTCTCATCGTCATCGACGGTCTCGCTATGGATAACCAGGGCATCAAGGGCTCACCTAATGCTCTCGGTATGGTTAACCCTAACGATATCGAGTCGTTCACCGTTCTCAAGGACGCTTCTGCTACTGCCATCTATGGTAGCCGCGGTTCTAACGGTGTCATCATCATCACAACAAAGAAGGGCCGTAAGAATATGGCTCCACAGATTAGCTACAACGGCAACGTGTCAATGTCGAAGGTTAGCAAGAAGACTGACGTCCTCAACGCTGACGAATACCGCTCATTCATCAAGTCATACTACGGTGCTGACTCTGACGCTGCCGCTCTCCTCGGCAATGCCGACACCGACTGGCAGGACCAGATATACCGCACTGCCGTATCTACTGACCAGAACGTAACCATCCAGGGCGGCATAGCCAACATGCCATACCGCGCAAGCATCGGTTACACTGACCAGAACGGTATCCAGAAGACATCAAACTACCAGCGCACCACTGCCAGCTTGAACCTCAACCCATCGTTACTCAATGACCACTTGAAGTTCAACATCAACGGAAAGTTTATGTATGCGCACAACCGTTATGCCAACGGCGACGCTATCTCAGCAGCTGTACGCATGGATCCTACACAGCCTGTTTACAGCACTGACAGCAAGTTCAGCAAGTTCAACAACTATTATACATGGGTATCCGATGGCTCTGCTCTCGGCATTCCTGGCTACGACTGGACCCAGAACAGCAATGCCTGCAAGAATCCGGTAGCTCTTATCAACGAGAAGAACGACCGTGCTAACTCGTTTGACTATATGGGTAACGTTGAGGTTGACTACCAGATACATGGCTTCGAAGACCTCCGTCTCCACATGAACTTCTCAGGTGACTGGGCCAACGGTAAGCAGGACACTGACTATGCGCCATGGGGACCATCAAACTTCTACTATGGTAACACGGGCTTCTCTAAGGAGTCAAAGTACAACCTCATATACTCTGCATACGCACAGTACTACAAGGACTTCGCCAAGACACAGCACTTCGACATCATGGGCGGTTACGAGTGGAGCCATAACAAGTACTGGGGAGACTCGTTCTACTCAACAATAAACCCTGACGCTAACGGACTCTACACACAGTCAAAGTCAGAGTGGAAGCAGGAGTCATACCTCGTATCATTCTACGGACGTGCCAACTACATCGCATTCGACCGCTACATGGTAACCGCTACAGTACGTCGCGACGGTTCATCACGATTCAACCAGCACTGGGCTACATTCCCATCAGTAGCCCTCGGATGGAAGATCAACGAGGAAGCTTTCCTCCGCGACAGCAAGGTAATATCTGAACTGAAGCTCCGTCTCGGTTGGGGTAAGACCGGACAGCAGGACGGTATCGGCAACTACAACTACTTCGCAACATACAACGTCAACTCAACAAACGTTGACGGACGTTATCCTATCACCGGCGTTGGCAACGACAGCGGTCTCCTCTATCGCCCTGACGCTTACAACAAGGACCTCAAGTGGGAGACAACAACAACATCGAACATCGGTCTTGACTTCGGATTCTGGAAGAACAGACTTACCGGTAGCGTCGACTACTACTACCGCAAGACCACTGACCTTATTAATACAGCATACGTCTCAGCAGGTTCTAACTTCCGTAACCAGGTAACCAGCAACATCGGTTCGCTCGAGAATCAGGGCGTCGAGGTTGCCATCACAGGCCGTCCTATACAGTCAAAGGACTGGCAGTGGGAAATCACAGCCAACGTAACATATAACAAGAACAAGATCACCGAGCTCACAGGCGAGTCGTCATACGTTAAGACTGGCGGTATCTCTGCCGGCACAGGCAACACCTGTCAGGTACAGGCTGTAGGTCAGCCTCGTAACTCATTCTATGTCTATCAGCAGGTTTACGACAACAACGGCAAACCAATTGAGGGTGTCTATGTTGACCGAAACGCAGACGGAAAGATATCAGAAGAGGACCTCTACGTGTACAAGTCACCTGACGCTCCTTGGACAGCTGGCATCTCAACACGTCTGCAGTACAAGGCATGGGACCTCGGTCTCGGCTTCCGCGGCTCATTCGGCAACTACGTTTACAATGACCGTCAGGCAAGCTACGTTAACGTCTCAAAGCGTTACGACTCATCATTCAACTACCTGCAGCAGGTAACGAATGTAGCCATTGCTAACAGCTGGACAACCTACGACCACGTGCTCTCTGACTACTTCGTACAGAATGCTTCGTTCATAAAGCTTGACAACATCACTCTCGGCTACTCGTTCGAAGGTCTCTTCAATGGCGGAAGCTACAAGGGTCTCTCAGGGCGTGCTTACCTTACAGCATCAAACGTTGCTACATGGACTAAGTACGACGGCGTTGACCCTGAGGTGAGCGGTGGTATAGATGGTACCATCTACCCACGTCCATTCTCTCTGACAATGGGTGTAAGCCTGAACTTCTAAAAGCCTTTATCTCCATCCATCCCATCAAGAAGGGAGCGCTGGCACGACAAAATGCCGGCTTTGGAGAAAACAACGTAAACAGAAAAGTTAAAACAAAAGAAAACTATGAACCTTAAATATATAAAGAATATAGCTCCTGTTGCTGCAATAGCTCTGACACTTGGTCTCAGCTCTTGCGTAAAGGATCTTGATGTCACTCCTATCGACCCATCGTCAACGATGACTGTCGATGAGCCATCACTCTACGCCAAGTGCTACGCCAACATGGCACTGGCAGGACAGGGCGGTGCCAACGGTGACTGCGATATCGACGGTCTCGATGGCGGTACGACAGGTTTCGTACGTCAGATGTTCAATGCCAACGAGCTGACAACCGATGAGTCAATATGCTGCTGGGGTGATACAGGTATCCCTGCATTCAACTACAACCAGTGGGACGCTTCGCATCCTATGCTGAAGGGCTTCTACTATCGTCTCTATGCAGGCATCAACTACTGCAACCACTACCTCGACGTTTGTGCCGATGTTGATGCAACACGCATGGCTGAGATACGCTTCCTACGCTGCCTCTACTATTACTTCCTTATGGACTGCTTCGGCAACGTACCTTTCACAACGCAGCTTTCGGCAGAGTCACCACAGCAGATCAGCCGTGCTGAGCTCTTCACTTGGATTGAGACAGAGCTCAAGGAGATTCTTCCGAACATGCAGGCCGCTCAGGTACGCAAGTCAACAGACACTGGCTACGGCCGTGCCGACCAGGATGCAGCCAACCTGCTCCTTGCCCGCATGTACCTCAACGCTGAGGTTTACACCGGCACAGCACACTGGGCTGACGCCATGACTTATGCCAAGAAGGTCATCGACGGCCCTCACAAGCTCTGGACATCAGGCACTGGCAACTGGTCAGCTTATCAGATGCTCTTCATGGGCGATAACGGTGAGAACGGAGCTTCGCAGGAGGCTATCCTCCCACTCCTTCAGGATGGTAAGATAACAACATCTTGGGGAACATCGCTCTTCATGATGGCTGCCACATGGAAGTCAGACATGGACGGTGACAGCAACTACGGCACATCAGAGTTCTGGTCAGGAAACCGTGCTCGCGCAGCATTCATTGCTAAGTTCTTCCCTAACGGCGACGCCCCACAGGAGACTATCGCTAACATGGCAAAGGCTGCCGGCGACGACCGCGCACTCTTCCATGGCGCTGACCGCGAGCTGACAGTAACAACTCCGTCAGAGTTCACATCAGGCTACAGCGTAGGTAAGTTCCGCAACACATACTCTACAGGCGAGACTCCACACAACTCACAGTTCGTAGATACCGACTATTTCCTCATGCGCTCGGCTGAGGCATATCTCATCTACGCTGAGGCTGACGCACGCACCAACGGTGGTCAGACATCAGCAACAGGCACAGGATATATTGATCAGATCCGTAGCCGTGCACATGCTACCGTAAGCTCTACAACACACTCATACTCTACAAACCAGATTCTCGACGAGCGTGCCCGCGAGCTCTACTATGAGGGCTTCCGTCGCACAGACCTCATCCGCTACGGTGTATTCAACACCAGCGACTACCTCTGGGAATGGAAGGGTGGTGCCCAGAACGGCACAAGCTTCTCTGCTAACCTCAATGTCTTCGCCATTCCTGACGATGATATCACAGCTAACCCTAACCTCAAGCAGAACACTGGTTATTAAAAGTCTTGTCGTTTGGTCGTTTAGTCGTTTGGTCGCTTAGTTATATGTAAAATACAGCAAACAACCAAACAACAAACAACCAACAACTAAACAACAATCGAAACAAACATGAAAAAGATATTTTCATTTGCGGCAATGCTGCTCTGCGGCTTAACCGTACTAACATCATGTGAGACCGACCGCGACAGCAACCCTACGCTGGTGCAGCCAACGTCCTTCGTGGTTAACAACCCAGAAGTAGGAGCAGGCGTCGTCGATCTCCAGAAGTCAGCATCTGTAAAGCTGACATGGTCGCAGCCGGAGTATACCACAGGCAATGCGCCTGTAGTGCCTACATATACCGTGCAGGTATCAGACAAGAACTCATTCAATCAGGCTTACGATGACGCAGCTGAGGACAACACCGGTGCTGACTACTTCTGCCTTGAAGAGACATACAGCTCATGCACTGCCGACCTCAACACTGAGGACATCGCAAAGGGCCTTATGAAGATCAACGGCTGGGACGAGACAAGCGTACCTGCTAACGAGACACTCTACATCCGCGTTAAGGCAGCCATCAAGGACGCTGGCCTCAACGAGCTCAACCCTATCATCTCAAACACCGTACAGATGACCGCAGCACCTTATTATATAGAGCTTAAGGCAGCCGATCCTGAGCTTTGGTGGCTCATTGGTGGCGACATATGCGACGGTTCATGGGGTTCTGACGTTGGTAAGTGTGTCATCCCGATGCAGCCTATTGACGGTTACGAGTATGACAAGAAGACCGGCCAGGGCGAGATAACATGGACCGGCTACCTCAGCGGCAACGGCTTCAAGCTGCGTGGCGACATGAACGACGGCTGGGCAACACAGTGGGGCCAGGGCGACGCCTTCGGTTCGTACGTCAAGAACGACGGTGGCTCAGGCAACATCACTGTTCCTGCAGCAGGCTACTATACCGTTACACTTGACACAAAGAATGACAAGCTCTCTGTAACAGCATACGACGGCACACCGACAGTATTCGCTTCAATGTGCGTTTCTGGCGACTTCAACGACTGGGGCGATACAGAGATGACACCATGCCATACTGCTTCGGCTTACAACCACGACTGGTATGCAACCGTAGAGCTCGATGGCACACAGGGCATCAAGTTCAAGGAGGCTGGCTCATGGGACTACAACACAGGCGGTTCTGTAAGCGCAACATCAGCAGGCGACCTCTATGGCTATGGCAGCAACAACGGTGACAACATCTATCCAGCAGCCGGCACATACCTCGTCATCTATAACGACATCACACGCTACTATCGTTTCATACTTCAGTAATACTGTTGCAAGGCGGTTTAGTTGTTTTGCAGTGTGCCAAGCGAAAGCATGACAGACAGCAAGACAACTAAACAACCAAACAACCAAACAACAACAAGAACAATGAAAAAGTATATATTTTCAGTCATCGCACTGGCAGCCTCTCTCACAGCCTGTACAGGCGATTACACCGACTGGGCTTCGCCACAGCACAACGACCAGCCGGCAACGGTGACCTTCGGTGACGGTAGCGTCAGCGAGGTTGGGCTTATAGACTTCGCCACAGTGACCGAGGCAGAGGTACAGGTTGCCAAGATAAACGCACCTACTGCTTCTGACGCGTCATACACACCATCATACACCATCTCACTTGGTGGCAAGGACTATGCCATTGACGCCAATGGCAACATGGACTCAGAGGAGCTGTGCGCCTATCTCATGGACAACTACGGCAAGGCACCTACCGAGCGAGACATCAAGGCAACAATAAGCATGTGGCTTAGCAACGGCACAACAACCGTCAAGACAGCAACATCGGGCGAGTTCACCGTAAAGGCCAAGCTCGACGCTCCTGAGATTTACGACCATCTCTACCTCATCGGTGGCATCACAGGCACATCATGGGACACCTCAGCTACTAGCATGCCATTCACCCACAGCACTTCAAACGTCTATGATGATCCTGTCTTCACAATACAGTTCCCTGTAGAAGACGGCGAGTACTGGTTTGCTTTCACCGACGACAAGACAGTCTCAACAGGCGACTGGTCGAATGTCTTCGGCGCTAAGGAAGGCAACGGTAACAACTACATCGGCCAGACAGGACTCCTCGATCGACGCTCGGCACTTGCCGACGATGGTTCGTTCAAGGTTGTCGTTGACGGCGATGCAAAGACCATCAAGGTGACAGTCAACATGCTTGAGGGTACATACCTCATCGAGAAGATTAACTTCGCACCATACATATACTTCATCGGTGCAACCGACGGATGGTCAGTTGCCGACCAGAAACTTGCCTCTACATCCCTCGACGGCAAGTACACTGGCTACGTATATGTTGCCGATCCTAACGGTTGGGGCCTCGACTTCAAGTTCCAGCGTGTATCAGGCTCATGGGACAACGAGATCAACTCAGGTACCTTCTCAGGCGGTATAACAGGCGATGTTGCTGACGATGGCGGTAACATTAAGGTCACTTCAGGTGCCGGCGTTTACTACATGGAGGCTGACCTCGTAGCAAACACTCTCTATGCTGTTAAGATTAACAACATGAACCTTGTAGGCGACTTCAACGGATGGAATGCTGCTGACGATGCACAGCAGATGACATGGAACGCTACAGAGTTCTGCTATGAGATAACCGGTGCAGGCGTTACATCAAACGGATGGAAGTTCACAGCCAACAACGCATGGGACATCAACCTCGGAGGTGAACTCACCAACCTCGTAGGCAACGGCGCCAACATCTCTCAGACAGGCAAGACAATAAAGCTCTACCCTACACGTAAGACAAGCGACAATATCTACTGCACCGTAGAGTAACCGTAACAAACGAACAAAAACAATGAAAAAGCTCACAACAATGATAGCAGCCGTAGCACTTCTCTGTGCTACCGCTGCCAACGCTCAGGACGAGAAGGACAGCGAAGCTTATAACTTCATCGGTGTGCAGGCTGGCGGTCAGGTCACTCTGACTCACTACAACATCGGCAAGCTCATAACGCCTCAGTTCGCTATTCAGTTCGGTCATTACTTCAATGACAAGTTAGGTGCACGTCTTCACATAATGGGTTACCAGAACAAAGGCGGCTTCAAGGCCGACCGTTTCAATCTCTCTGAGGACAAGGCCTATAAGTTCAAGGCTTGCACGGCAGACCTCGACCTCCTCATGAACCTTACCAACACCTTCAATCCTAACCGCACCAACCGTGCCTTCGACTGGGTTCTCGTTTGCGGTGTCGGTGTAAACTACGGCTGGGACTATAAGGAGTTCAACAACATCGTTGATCTTGAGAAGAACAATCCGACATTCACTGCCTACAACGCAGCTTATCCTATGTCGGGCAGCGGAAAGACTACATGCTTCAACCTTCGTGTAGGTACGCAGTTCAACTACAACATCAGCGACGCTTGGCAGGTAGGCCTCGAAATCCAGGGCAATGCCAAAGGCGACACCTACAACCACAAAATCAACGAGAAGTGCGACTGGCAGATTGCCGCTCTCCTTGGCATCACCTACAAGCTTGGCAAGAAAGCAAAGCCTGCTCCTGTAGCCGAGCCTGTCTATGCCACACGCGTTGACACCGTATGGTATGACGACACAGAGTACAAGACAGCACCTTCTGAGGACCGTCTCGAGCGCACAATACACTACACCATCTGCAAGGCAGCGCCTATCGACGAAGCCATTGTTGCCGAGGTTGCTGACTTCGTGAAGTCTCACAAGGATGCCAAGGTCACCGTGACAGGTTACGCTGACAAGGGCACTGGCAACCCAAAGATCAACATGAAGTACTCAAAGCAGCGTGCCGAGGCTGTTGCTGACGCTCTGCGCAATGCAGGCGTTGAGGTTGACATCATCAATGTCGACTATAAGGGCGACACCGTTCAGCCTTTCGCTGAGAACGACCTCAACCGCGCAACTATCACCGTAGCAACAGGCACAGGCGAGAAGCAGACTCCTGTCAAGGTTAAGAAGTTCCGCACTGAGGAGGTTCGCTACGAGGTAAAGTAACAACGACAGACAATAATAGGGAATAGGTAACAGGGAATAGGTAATAGGAGAGCAGTTCACTGCAATGCACAGACAACGCTAATCTCCTATTCCCTATCACCTGTTACCTTTTTTCTTTACTTATCAACTGTCACATGTTACCTATCAACTATTACCTATTACCAATTACCTTTTCCCTATTACATTTACCCAACCACACCAACACATGAAACATCTATACACCACAATCCTCGCCATCCTCATGCCGATGATGGCATCGGCACAGGGATGGCCAGCGCAGTACGGTGGCGTCATGCTGCAGGGATTCTACTGGGACTCCTTCGATGACTCACGCTGGGCGGCACTTGAGAAACAGGCCGACGAGCTGGCCGAATACTTCTCGCTTATCTGGGTGCCGCAGTCAGGCAACTGCGACGGCACGTCGATGGGCTACAACCCTAAGTACTACTGGGACCAGAACTCTACCTTCGGCACCGAGACACAGCTGCGCTCAATGATCTCCGCCTTCAAGGCAAAAGGCCTGGGCACCATCGCTGACGTCGTCATCAACCACCGCCAGAACCTCTCCAACTGGGTGGACTTCCCCTCAGAGACATACAAGGGCGTGACGTACCAGATGGTCTCTACCGACATCTGCTCAGACGATGACGGCGGAGAGACAAAGGCATGGGCCGACAAGAACGGCTACCAGCTGTCGTCGAACAAAGACTCGGGCGAGGGATGGAGTGGCATGCGCGACCTCGACCACGCCTCGCAGAACGTCCAGAAGATAATCATGGCATACGAGGACTATCTCCTCAACGACCTCGGATACACCGGCTTCCGCTACGATGTAGGCAAGGGCTTCGCCGCAAAATACTTCGCTCTCTACAACAACGCTGCCAAACCACAGTTCTCCGTAGGCGAGGTATGGGACAGCAACACCGTCATCAAGAACTGGATTGACGGCACGAAGACCGACGGCACAAACACCTTCAGCGAGCCACAGTCAGCGGCTTTCGACTTCCAGTTCCGCTATCAGGTGCGCGATGCTGTAAACAACAACAACTGGACAAACGTCGCCGGCAGCAACTGCCTCATCAAGACCGACGCCTACAAGCAGTATGCCGTGACATTCATCGAGAACCATGACACCGAGAAACGTGCCAGCGACGACCAGGACCCGATACGCAAGGACACCATCGCCGCCAACGCTTACCTCCTTGCCATGCCTGGCACACCATGCATCTTCTTCAAGCACTGGCAGGCATACAAGCGCGAGCTGAAGATGATGATTGAGGCACGACGACTCGTAGGCATACACAACCAGAGCTCATACTACAGCGTCAGCAGCGCAGCAGCATGCACAGCACTCTGCGTAGAAGGCACGAAGGGCAAGCTCATCGTTGCCGTCGGTCCTACCGCCAAGAGCTACACACGCAGCGGATACAAGGAACTGATGTCGGGATACAAATACAAATACCTCGTTGAGGAGTCCTTCGACACGAGCAGCTGGGATGCCATCGTGAAGCACATCGATGAGACAACGGTCGATCCGGAACCTGAGACATACAAGATTCCGGCATGCGCAACGAAGCAGGACGGCACATACGCCTACTTCGAGAAGCCCGCATCATGGGGCACGACAATCAACGTATGGGCGTGGGACACTACCCACTCGAACGCCAACGCATACTCCGGAGCATCATGGCCAGGCACGGCAAGCCAGAAAGACATCTCTGTTGCCGGCACAAACCCTGACACCAACCAGACCGTCTATCTGTGGAAGTACAGCGGAACAGGCACACCGAACATGATCATCTTCAACGACGGAACGCACCAGACCTCTGACCTCAACTTCCAGAACGGTGGCTACTACACCTCTGACGGCCTGCAGGGCAACGTCGAGACAACCCGCATCGCAGCCGTAACAGCCGACGGTGACGACGCCGCAACCACAACATGGCACACCATAAACGGCCAGCGCATCAGTCAGCCTACAGCAAAGGGAATATACATCCGTAACGGAAAGAAAGTCGTGGTGAAGTAAGTTGCAACAGCCGGAGTAATGCCTGGCAAGGCTTACAGCAGAAAATTGCAAGGCTCACAGCAGTAAATCACAAAACATCCGGCAAGCAATTACAAAACATCCGACAGTAAATTGCAAGGCACACAACAGTAAATTGCAAGGCTTTCAGCAAGCAATTACAAAGCATCCGGCAAGCAATTACAAAGCCAAGAAATAGGAATAGCCGTGTAACACGTAGCATGTTACACGGCTATTTTTTATCTCTAATGATGTAATTACTGAGTCTTTATAATACAAAGACTGAGTAATTGCAATATAATTACTGAGTAATTACACTATAAAGACTCAGTAATTACTTCGTCAGAAAATATCTCTTATATGATAAGGCAATACATCTGATGCAATAATGCAATACCAATGACGCTGCAAGGCAATACATCTGATGCAATAAGGTAATACCAATGGCGCTGCAAGGCTATGCCAAAGGCATAATAACCCAATGGCAACAGCGGCATTATGGGCTACTTAACCCTCTCCCACCCCATCAGCTTGCTGAGGTAAGGTATCAGCTCCTCGGCCATCTGCTGGTGCTGCTCCATGCTCGGATGCCATGAGGCGCCGTAGCCAAGCGAACCGGTCTGCGGTGTGAAGTCGAAGCGATAGACCTGCTTGTCGCCACGCTTCTTGGCCTCAGCAACGACATCGTCCATAGCCGACTGGGCAGACTTCAGCTGGTCACCCGACATCATGCTGCCGCACAGGAACACCACCTTGGCCTGCGGATAGTGGCTGCGCACCTTGCCAAGCAGGTCCCGATAACCCTTGCGCAGCAGCTGCGGGTCGGCGCCTTTGGTGCTGGTGTCGTTGGTACCCAGATTAATGCACACCAGCTGTGGCGTGAAACGGGAGAAGTCCCACTGCTCGGTCTTGTCGTAAAGGAGTGTGTGTTCATACTCCGTGTTCATATTTATTGTATCGCCACTGACAGGGCCATCATAGCATCGATAGACACCAATACCGCTGCGTGCCACTACCTGATGGACAGCGCCGAGCGCCTCGACGGTGCGGTTGGCGTAGGTGTAGTAGTGGTTACACGTCTCGTCTTGGTACGGGTCGCTGCAGACAATGTCCTCGACACCGTAGCCACAGGTGATGGAGTTGCCTATGAACTCTATTCTGCGCTCTGGCAACTGAGGCGCATCGACAAGGCCGCAGCCTTCGTCAACGATAAAGCCACGGAACTCAGCACGGCGGTCAAAGCCCTCGGTGACGTACATCAGACGCACGCTGTGCTTACCCGCCGGCAATGCTGCCGCAAGCGTAACGACAGAGTCGCGCTCAGCGTTGAAGCCCACCTTGAATGCCTTGCTGCCGTCAATCTCTGCCATGAAGTACCCGCTCTTGGGCTTTGCCACCATCTTGAGCGATGTGCCTGTGAAGGCAGCACGTATCTGCACACCAGGGAAGGTGAACATCGGCGATGCCGGATTCTTCATGCTTACACGTCCCACATACTGTATGTGGCTGTCTGTGGCAGCCACGATGGTGCCCTCTTGCTGACGTGTTGTAACCCTTACATCTTCTGCCATAACATTCTGAGTGATGAGTATGGCGGCCGTCAAGGCTGCCATGCCAATTGTTTTCTTATTCATAACGGTTAATATGTTTGATTATTCTGCACTTTGCGATGCAAAGTTACAAATAAAATATGATACTGCAAAGCTTTTCCAATTTATTTTTAGTGACGGTAAAACAATAAGTTGGTACGATTTGCCTCAGATTATGAGGCTA
>R03__coassemble_599_pt1 | contig 19668 bp, 11 predicted proteins | sample R03__metabat2_low_PE_024 | metagenome-assembled genome bin R03 | reverse complement strand
ACGTTCTCTGCTGTAAGCAATTCTATTGGCATATAGTTGACAGGATTTATCTCCATCTTCAGAACTACAGCGCGGAATAGAGCATCGATGCAGTTGTAGCCTTGCATGTATCCGTGCTGCGCAATCAGGAATGATATACTGCCATTACGTAGGCAATCTGCATTCTTGCCAACCATGTCATATCCCATGATTTGTACATTTCGGCGATTGGTGTGTTGAAGGTATTCTGCGACGAGGTGAGCCTTTGAAGTAAACGTTACGCAGTGATGTATCTTCGGATGCTTATCAAAGAAGTCATCAAGCATCTCGTCGTATCGCTCTCGAACTTCGTCAAGAGGCAAGTCAAGTTCAATTATGTTGATGTCAGGGAAGTGGTCGTGCATATAATGACGGAAACCTACTTCACGATTGTCCTGCTGTTTTGATGCCACACGTCCGTTTCGTGTCTGTTTCATCAGCATGACGTCTTTCTCACGATGTGCTATAAGCATGAGCATGCGAGCTGCGAAATATCCTGACTTGAACGAGTCCTGCCCATAGAATGAAAGCGGCTTGAGGTCAGGCATGTATGAGTCGAGAAGTATGAACGGTATGTTCAATTCGTGTAGCTTGTCGGTAAATTCGCGTGTTACCTCGAGTGTTGCAGGTACAAGAACTACGCCGTCGGGATTGGAATCGAGACATTTTTTGCAGGCGGCCTTGAATGTGTCGTGCTTGAAACGTTTGTAGTACAGCACTTGCATATTCATCTTGAAATCACGGCGGCTCTCGTTTGCGTAAACAGCACCTTGTTCAACTTCCTCCCAATATGCCTCTGATTCATGTTGTGGCATTATAAGGAAGAATGTGGTAAACTTGTTTACAGCCAACGCTGAAGCATAAGCGTTGGGCTGATAGTTAATCTCTTGAAGAACCTTGTTTACTTTCTCAAGTGCGGCTTCTGATACGTTCGGGCGTTTGTGAAGAACTCTGTCAACTGTACCTACAGACACACCAGCACGTCGTGCTATGTCTTTTATTGTTATCTTGGGACTCATCCTGCTTTTTTGTCGTGTTATTGAAATTCTCTGCAAAAATACTAATAAATATCGAAATGTATGAATAGTTTGGAAAGAAAATTATTAAAAAAAGTGATTTTTTTGGTATTTTATGCTTTTATATGCGAAATTATATGTAATTTTGAAGCCAGAAAGCGAAATATCCTAATAGAAACACATTATAATATAACTTAAATCGAAAAGAACTATGGCAAAAGTAGTAACACTGGGCGAAATAATGCTTCGACTCAGTCCTAACGGTCAAGACCGTTTCATTCAGACAGACATCTTCCGCATCATTCCTGGTGGCGGCGAGGCTAATGTGGCTATCAGCTGCGCCAATTACGGTCATGATGCATATCTTGTTACAAAGCTCCCTGCACATGAGATTGGCCAGATAGCAGTCAACTCTCTCCGTCGCTATGGTGTCAACACTCAGTATATCACACGTGGTGGTGATCGCGTTGGTCTCTACTATTGTGAGACAGGTGCTTCTATGCGCCCTTCAAAGGTCATCTACGACCGTGCCAACTCTGCTATTGCTGAGGCTAATCCTGAGGATTTCGACTTCGATGCTATCATGGAAGGTGCTGATTGGTTCCACTGGTCAGGCATCACACCAGCTATCTCTGACAAGGCTGCTGAACTTACAAAGCTTGCTTGCGAGGCTGCTAAGCGTCATGGTGTTACTGTCAGTGTTGACCTCAACTTCCGTAAGAAGCTTTGGACATCAGAGAAGGCAATCTCTATTATGCGTCCGCTGATGCAGTATGTTGACGTATGTATCGGCAACGAGGAAGACGCTGAGCTTTGCCTTGGTTTCAAGCCAGACGCTGATGTTGAAGGTGGTGAGACAAATGCTGCCGGTTATGAGGGCATCTTCAAGCAGATGAAGGAGGAGTTCGGTTTCAAGTATGTTGTTTCTACTCTCCGTGAATCATTCTCTGCAACACACAACGGATGGAAAGCTCTTATCTATGATGGCAAGGAGTTCTATCAGTCAAAGCGCTACGAGATTAACCCAATTATCGACCGCGTAGGTGGTGGCGACTCATTCTCTGGTGGTCTCATCCATGGTATGCTGAAGTATAAGGGCGATCAGGCTTCTGCACTTGAGTTTGCTGTTGCCGCTTCTGCACTCAAGCACACCATCAACGGTGACTACAACCTTGTAAGCGAGGCTGAGGTTCTCGCCCTTGCTGGTGGTAACGCTAATGGTCGCGTTCAGAGATAGAAAAAGCCTAACAAAGCCTTCCTTGTGGGAAGGATCTTGATTAGATTTTCTTGCTTTAGCTTGTATTAATCATATATTAAATATACCAGGCCTTCTTGAATTTATTTTATACCTTCCATTTAAGAAGGCTGGGTTAAACTAAAAAATGGCAAAATTCGATAAGTTTCAGGTGATGGCAAAGATTGCTGCCGCACCTATGGTTCCTGTGTTCTACCATAAGGACGCAGAGATAGCAAAGAAAGTTGTAAAGGCTTGTTACGACGGTGGTGTACGTGCATTTGAATTCACTAACCGTGGTGACTTCGCACAAGAGGTTTTCGCTGAGCTCTCTAAGTATGTTGTTGATGAGTGTCCTGAACTGGCACTCGGTATCGGCTCTGTTGTAGATGCTCCTACAGCAGCTATGTATATGCAGCTTGGTGCTAATTTTGTTGTCGGTCCACTCTTTAATCCGGATATCGCTGTTGTCTGCAACCGTCGTTGCGTGACATACTGCCCAGGTTGTCTTACACCTTCAGAGATTGGTAAGGCACAGGAAGTTGGCTGCGACTTCACAAAGGTGTTCCCAGGAGACGTTGTAGGTCCAAACCTCATTAAGGGACTCATGGCACCAATGCCATGGTCAAAGATTATGGTTACAGGTGGTGTTGCTCCTGAGAAGGAGAACCTCGCAGGTTGGTTCAAGGCAGGTGTGTTCTGCGTTGGTATGGGTTCAAAACTCTTCCCGAAGGACAAGATAGCTGCTGGTGACTGGCAGTATATCACTGACAAGTGTAAGGAAGCTCTCGGCTATTGTGCAGAGGCTCGCAAGTAAACATATTATTTTGAAAGGCTCCACAATCCTTATCATAGGGTTGTGGAGTCTTATTCTTTGTTCAGCATGTACCTCAAATGATAATAACGAGGCAGACAGGCTGAACAATCTTTCATATGCCTCACATTATCAGTCGCTTGACCGTGTGAAGCTGTATGCTGACAGCGTTCTCAGCAATTCGTCTTTTTCAAAAGACTCTAAGGCAGAGGCTCTTAACAACCTCGCATTCTACTACATCGGCAAGATGCAGTATAATATGGCTGACTCTATATTGCAGCTTGTTTGCACCAATACCGACAATCAAATAGAACAGTGCATTTCCAACATACAGGCAATGCGTCTATGCCAACGAAAATCACAGAACAAGTCGTACTATGAGTATCGACAGAAAGCTCTTGATAATTTACAAAGAATACACGAAGAAAATCACTATACCTCTCATCAACAAAAACGCATCACGTACGCAGATACAGAATTACGTCTTGTCACGTCTGTTTATGACTACTATGTAGGCAAGGCAGATGATGCCATAGCGTCATTACAGCAACTTGACAGTCTCGGTATTTTGAAAAAAGATACAGCGCAATATCTTGCGTACCTATATAATATAGGCTCAGGTGGAATGCTGACCCATGGAACAAAAGAGGATATTGCACATCTTGAGTATGACTACCTGATGCAATGCTTCCTCATATCGTCTGAGCATTCTTATGTCTACTGGAAGGCAAATGCACTTCAGGCTCTTTCAGAACATGTTCTTGAAGACCACTGTGCTTTCTTTCATGAAAACCCATCAGCGGCACACTACGTCAATACTGAAGCTGTCCCTGATAGCATTCTTGCAGGAAATCTGACAGAACATGCCTTACAACTGTTCCGTGAATATGGCGATGTATATCAGCAGGCTGCATCATGGCGTACACTGTCCAACTGCTATGCACGTCTTCATGACTATTCGGGTGCGATCTATTCTCTACAACAAGCATTAAAGGTAGATACTGCTATCGTGCAGTCACCAGCTTTGATGGCATCTATATATGAACTGTTCTCGCTTGGCTTCTCGGCTATGGACAAGAAACCTGAAAGCGACTACTATCGTAACAAATACCTTGACTTATATGAGAATACACGCCAAGATAGGCAATTAGAAGCACGTGCAGAGCAACTCGACCGTCAGGTCCGCCGGCTCGATGTTCTCATTTATGTCATCATCGCTGTCGCGATAGTGCTTGTAAGCTTGTTGGTTTATCTCCTTATCAGACGATATCGCAAGCAACGTGACTTGGGAGGCTATATGTCGAAAACCATGAAACGACTTCAGAAAGAGAATAGTGATGTGCTGTCAGACCTTGAGGAACAAGAAGAAGACCTTACGGAACAATGTGGCATGATGGAATTGCAACTCTCTCGTCAGCAGACGACTTATGAGGAACAGCGTGCTAAAATGCACCACATCAACAGCATTACACCACTTCTTGATCGTATGCTTCATGAGACCTCATGTCTTGTTACGAAACAAGAAGATGAAGATGTGCGTCGTCAACGTGTAGAATATGTTGCCGAACTCATTGACTGTATAAATCAGGAAAATTCCTTCCTTACACGATGGATACAATTGAAGCAAGGAGAACTCTCACTGCACATTGAGTCCTTCCCGTTACAGCCATTGTTTGATATCGTTGCCGAATGTCGCAATACATTTAGCAGACAGGGCATAACACTTAATGTCGAGAGTACAGATGATGTTATAAAAGCTGACCGTACATTGACGCTCTTCATGCTAAACACTTTGTGTGACAATGCACGCAAGTTTACACCCAAAGATGGAATTGTGAATATTTCGGCCAAGAGCGTTGATAATGATATGATAGAAATAGCCATTTCGGATACTGGAAATGGTATGACAGAAGAACAGTGCGCGCATATCTTTGACGTAAAGGCTATTACCGACGAACAATTATTATCAGATACCGTCAATAGTCCTAAAAGTCATGGCTTCGGATTACTTAATTGTAAAGGCATCATTGAGAAATACAAGAAGTTGAATTCTCTCTTTGCTAATTGCATGATAGGTGTAACAAGTAGGGTGGGAGAGGGAACTTGTTTCTTCTTCCGCTTGCCCCGTGGAATACGCAAGACGATGATAGTGTTACTTATGTTCCTCAATTGTTGCGGCTTTGCCAATGCTGCTGATGTCGTCGTCGAAACAAAGATCGACAGTCTGAATATACCTCCATCTGCGGAATGTCAGGCTCTTGCCGATAGTGTGTATCATTGTAATGTAACCGCCCGTTATGCCGATGCAATAAACTATGCAAAACGCTGCATGTGCCTGCTTAACAAACAATATATAGCTGCTAAGCCTACATCACGTGACACGTTGCTGCTTAATGATACCATCAGCAGCATCTCTGCTGAGGTGAGATGGATGCGCGACTCAGTACAAACAGCTTATAGCGTTATCCTGTCAGTTCGTAATGAGGTGGCTGTTGCTGCTTTAGCTCTACACGAATGGCAACTCTATAAGTACAACAATAATGCTTACTCGCTGCTATTCAAGGAATGCTCGGCAGACAACTCGCTGGCCGAATACTGTGAAACGATGAAGAGTGCACAATCAAACAGCAATGTAGCGTTGTGCTTGCTGCTGTTATTATTGCTGTCATTCATCCCTATATTCTATTTTGCTTATTACAGGCATGTTATTATTGACTATAGAACATTACTCCGCAAGATGAAAGACGACATCAGTAGTCATAGGGCTACAATAGATGAGCAACTTTCACGTCTGCATTGTCTGACTTTTGAACATGATCGTCTCCATGTCACGAACAACGTTGTCGCAAACTCCTTCTCTTCTATAAAACATGAGACAATGTACTTTCCTTCCCGTATGCTGCTTAATGATACCATCAGCAGCATCTCTGCTGAGGTGAGATGGATGCGCGACTCAGTACAAACAGCTTATAGCGTTATCCTGTCAGTTCGTAATGAGGTGGCTGTTGCTGCTTTAGCTCTACACGAATGGCAACTCTATAAGTACAACAATAATGCTTACTCGCTGCTATTCAAGGAATGCTCGGCAGACAACTCGCTGGCCGAATACTGTGAAACGATGAAGAGTGCACAATCAAACAGCAATGTAGCGTTGTGCTTGCTGCTGTTATTATTGCTGTCATTCATCCCTATATTCTATTTTGCTTATTACAGGCATGTTATTATTGACTATAGAACATTACTCCGCAAGATGAAAGACGACATCAGTAGTCATAGGGCTACAATAGATGAGCAACTTTCACGTCTGCATTGTCTGACTTTTGAACATGATCGTCTCCATGTCACGAACAACGTTGTCGCAAACTCCTTCTCTTCTATAAAACATGAGACAATGTACTTTCCTTCCCGTATGCAGCAGCTGTTGAGGGAAGATTCGGATGACTACTCCGAGCTTGATGAGATAGCACACTATTATCGCGTCGTATATGAAGCTCTTGCAGGTCAGGCACAATACAATAGCCGACAGTTGCTTTCGCCTACTGCATTACATGGAATGGTGCTCACCCTTATGGCGCGACTTGCTGGATGCCGAAAAGCAGAGCTTCAGATATCTGAAACTATAGATGACTACGACATATACCATTTTACTGTGCGTCAGAATAATTCGGCGAATGCTGATGATCGTGAAATGCAATTGAAAACGCTTACACAAGTGGCACGCGACCTTGGTGAACAATATAATCTGCGACGTTGTGGAGTAGTCGTTAATAATCAAGATGTCACCGTTACCATTCCTTCGTCTGCATCATAATGCGTTAAAACATAAACTTCAATACCAATAGAGTCCATCTATATTGTTTAACTGAATAGTGCGTGACTTGAAATAACAACACTTCAGGTGGAGCAATCATACTCTGTATTTAGACTTGAATATGAACGTAGAAGATATATCACATATCATCACTCAGTTAGAGCGAAACATGGAACGTCGGCATGTTCATAAAGACGTTGCCATATTGACACGACTGTCAGTAGAGGATGCAATATGTAAGTTCCATGACAAACTGGGAGACGATGCCGAGATAAAAGTGCGCATGCATGGCATTATCACGCCAAATGTAGTGGTGACGGCAAAAGGCGAATACTGCAATCCGTTCGAAGAGACTGTTTCTCATCAGATGCTTCGCTTCGTAGTGGCTATGGGGCATGCGGGCCTGACGCCATCGTTTAGCCGTCATAATGGTGTTAATACAGTCGTTTATAAGTTGCCGTCGCGTAAGATCGGCGACCTTCATCGTATCATTTTAGCTGTTGTGCTTGCCGTCATCATAGCATTCATCATGCGTGGCACAATGTCACAGACAGCCATCAACTCATGTGTGACAGATGTGCTGAAACCTCTCAGCGGCACCTTCCTCGGCTTATTATCTGCCGTCGTCGTACCGCTCATCTTCTTCTCTGTTGTCAAGGCTGTTATGAATGCTGGCGATGGCGAGTCGATGAGCAAGATGGGGCGTCTGCTGTTTCGGAATGTACTTGGACTTAACTGTGTCATGCTCATCCTTGCTGTGTTCATATGCATGCTGGTGTTTGGTATCGTACCCCATGCTAATGGTGTAGTGGCAGGTGCAGGCGGACATACCACCATGGAAACTTTCTTTAATATGTTCTTCCCTGATAACATAGTTGAGACATTCGCACAAGGAAAGACGGCCCAGGTGCTCTTTATGGCCATCATGACAGGCATAGCTCTTTTGCGACTCAAGGATCGTGGCAGACTTGTCTGTGACTTTGTTACCCAAGTCAGCGAACTTATTATGATCTTCATGTCTTGGATAGCCAAGCTGCTGCCTCTGTTCATATTCGACCAATTGTTGATACTGATATTGTCTGGTGGCATATCCATGTTTACGCGGTTCAGTACGATGATAGCGGTATATTATATACAGCTCATTATACTCTACCTACTATTTACGCTGTATGCCGCCCATCGTCTTGACATTAGCTGGATGGACTATCTGCATCGTACAGCAAAGGTCTTCTTTGTAGGCATGAGCACTATGTCGAGCATAATATCCATACCTACAATGATAGAGTGTGGTGAGAAGAAGCTTGGCTTAAACCGTAAATTCTGCGATGTCATGATACCTACTGTTGTTACCATGACCAAAGTGCTGGGTGTCTGCACCATGTCCTATATCTCCCTCTGTGGTGTAGATATCTATGGCGTAAGCATCTCATGGCAGATGATATGTATGTTCGTGTTCTTCGCTTTTGTACTGAGTGTTGCATCGCCTTCTGTTCCAGGAGGTGTGATAGCAACCCTCGCCATGCTTTTCAGCGTATTGGGACTCCCTATGGAATATGTTGGCATGGCTGCAATGATTATACCTTTCCTGGAGTTGCTCACAGGTGTACAGACCGTATGCTCAGTCACACATGTATTACTTATTTCCAAGGATATGGACGAGTGACAACTATATAAATGAACATCCGCTTACTTGGGTAGCAGAGTTACATAACAGAACAAGGTCCAAGACTATATGGAAGTCTTGGACCTTGTTTGTTAATCCCTGTTGGGATGTTTCGTGATAGAATGCAGAATTACTTGTTCTTCAGCAAATCACGGATTTCAGCGAGCAGCTTCTCCTCAGCAGATGGTTCTGGATCTGGTGCAGGAGCAGCAGGCTCCTCTTCCTTCTTCTTTGCCAGCTTGTTGATACCCTTGACAAGCATGAATACACAGAATGCGATGATGAGGAAGTCGATAAAAGTCTGGATGAAGTTACCATAAGCGATGGTAGCAGGCTCCTGACCTTCGATAACTGCAGGAAGTGCAACCTTGAGGTCTGAGAAGTTAACACCACCGATGAGCCATCCGATAGGAGGCATGATGATATCGTCAACGATACTTGATACAATCTTGCCGAAAGCACCGCCGATGATAACACCGACAGCCATGTCAACGGCATTGCCCTTAACGGCAAATTCCTTGAATTCTTTAATAAAATTACTCATTGTAAAGATGTTTATAATGATTTTAAATTAGTATATGAAACGTGATTGCATTGTAATTTTGTTGCAAAGTTAATAAATTTATATCAATAAAGCGTTTTTTTTCAAAAAAAATGTACTATTATTTGTCTAATATCAAATATTTTTTATAATTTTGCAGTCGCAATACTAAAATTGTGTATTAATTTGACAATAATTATATCATTATAGGTATTAATACTTTTAATTAAACTAAGATTTACAAAATGACAAAAGTAGCTATTAACGGTTTCGGCCGTATCGGTCGTCTGGCTTTCCGTCAGATGTTTGAGGCAGAAGGTTACGAAGTTGTTGCTATCAACGACCTCACATCTCCTAAGATGCTCGCACACCTTCTCAAGTATGATACAGCACAGGGTGGTTTCTGTGGCAAGTATGGTGAGGGTAAGCACACTGTAGAGGCAACAGAGGATTCAATCATCGTTGACGGCAAGGAGATTAAGATCTCTGCTGAGAAGGACGCTGCTAACTGCCCATGGGCTGCTAACGACGTTGACGTTGTTCTCGAGTGCACAGGCTTCTATACATCAAAGGAGAAGGCATCTGCTCACCTCGCTGCTGGTGCTAAGAAGGTAGTTATCTCTGCTCCTGCAGGCAACGATCTTCCTACTATCGTTTACAATGTTAACCACAAGACTCTGACAGCTGACGATAAGATTATCTCTGCTGCTTCTTGTACAACAAACTGTCTGGCTCCTATGGCTGCTGCTCTCCACGCATATGCTCCTATCCAGTCAGGTATCATGTCAACAATCCACGCTTACACAGGTGACCAGATGATTCTTGACGGTCCTCAGCGTAAGGGTGACCTCCGTCGTTCACGTGCAGGTGCTCAGAACATCGTTCCTAACTCAACAGGTGCTGCTAAGGCTATCGGTCTTGTAATCCCTGAGCTCAACGGTAAGCTCATCGGTTCTGCACAGCGCGTTCCAACTCCTACAGGTTCTACAACTATCCTTACAGCTGTTGTTAAGGGTGCTGAGGTAACTGTTGATGGTATCAACGCTGCTATGAAGGCTGCTCAGACAGAGTCTTACGGATACAACGAGGATCAGATCGTTTCTTCTGATATCGTAGGTATGAAGTTCGGTTCACTCTTCGACGCAACACAGACAATGGTTGCTAAGATTGCTGACGATCTCTATGAGGTACAGGTAGTTTCTTGGTATGACAACGAGAACTCTTATACATCACAGATGGTTCGTACAATCAAGTACTTCTCTGAGATTAAGTAATACTACTTACAGAGTATACCAAAATACTGGCGTGTCACTCAACATTGGGCGACACGCCTTTTTTTATTCTGCTGACACAACTGGAATGCAGTCTTCGTCCGTATACCTTCACAGGCACTTGCCGTTTTGTTACTATGCTACTTGTATTGTGTTATCCCCTTAGACGATACTTCTTATAATATTAAAGATAACGTGTTACGTTATAAAGACTCAGTCTTTATATTGTAAAGACTTAGTAATTGTAGTATAAAGACTGAGTCTTTACTTTTTAATTACTCAGTCTTTGTGATATTGTACTTGTATTTTATCTCCGTTATAAGTATTCTATGAAGCTTTAAAATACATCATAATGATCAGCATTTAGGCAGTTTACGTTAATATGTATAATATGAATGTGTGGCCTAATGCGACTTCCCTATCGTATTTTACTTCGTTTCGAAGTGTCAGAATCCTATCAGGCACCACAACTAATAAATATATGTAACGTGTTTTTGCTAAAGTAACTTAAAATCTTTATTAATCATTCTTTATTCTACGTTATATTCAGTAATTTTGCATTTAGTATGAACCAGAAGATGATAACTATAATAGGGCCTACAGCAAGTGGCAAGACAACTCTCGCAGCACATTTGGCTGCGTCGTTCATTGCTGATGGCCAAAACGCTGAGATTCTATCGGGCGATTCCAGACAGGTTTATCGAGGTATGGATATAGGTACGGGAAAAGACCTTGCCGATTATACCGTAACATGTAATGCTGTATCTGGTGAGACACTTCAAATACCTTATCATCTTATTGACATCTGCAATCCTGGCGAGAAGTATAATATCTTCCAGTACCAGCAAGACTTCCTGTCTACTTATAATGATTGTAAAGAAAGAAATGTACTGCCTATATTGTGCGGAGGCTCAGGACTTTACGTTGAATCGGTAATCAGAGAGTATAACCTCTCGCCAGTACCCAAAAACGATACTCTGCGTGATGAACTGTCGCACAAGACAATGCCCGAATTGATAGCCATCCTCACTGATCTTAAGATACGTAACAACTCAGACATGCATAATAAGACAGACGTCGATTCACCTCAACGCGCCATACGTGCCATCGAGATTGAGCAGTATAACCTCGAGCACAAAACACAGGATCGTCCATTCCCTAAGATAGATACCGTTGTTTATGGAGTTGATATACCTCGTGATGAACGTCGGCAGAAGATATCCTCACGTCTGAAAGCGCGTGTCGATGAAGGTATGGTTGACGAGATACGTCGTATCATCGACAGCGGTGTTAGTCCTGACGACCTTATTTATTATGGCCTTGAATATAAATATGTGACAGAGTACGTCATCGGGCGACGCTCATATGACAGCATGCTGCATGATCTGGAGATAGCAATACATCAGTTTGCTAAGAGACAGATGACATGGTTCAGAGGTATGGAGCGTCGAGGAATACAGATAAAGTGGATAGATGCTCTTCTTCCGATGGACGAAAAGGTTAACCAAATAATCGTTGACTATAAATCACGAATTTGATGTCGGAGCGTAATTTATATTGCGTTTCAATAAACAAAATATGGCAGCAAGAGTCGATTTGTTTTGCTCATTTTTTTACGATATATACCTTAAAAGTCATAAAAATGTTGCGAATAGTAGCGTTTTTATGTCTTTTTTGTTAAAAAGAGTCCGTTTTTTTTTGATATAAGATAATTTTTTACTAACTTTGCACTATCAATATATTTGTTGACCTAAAACAATTTTGTTGACTTTTATCAAATAACGATAATACTAAATTTACTAAAACAAACAATAATATCTAAGAATTAACTATGAGTTATCTTAAGTTTGAAAGAGCTACGATGACCAACCTGCAGGCTGTCATGGGTAAGGAGCTGCTTCGTGCAAACCGCTCCGGAGCATACAGCTGCTCGACACTCGTAGATTGTAATACGCGCAAGTATCACGGCCTGCTCGTGGTTCCTGTGCCTGAGATTGACGAAGACAACCATGTGCTGTTGTCGTCGCTCGACTGTAGCGTAGTGCAGCACGGGGTTGAGTTCAATCTCGGCCTTCACAAGTATCAGGGCGATTCGTACTCTCCTAACGGACATAAGTACATCCGTGAGTTCGAGTGTGACACCGTACCAACAACACTCTACCGAGTAGGTGGCGTCATTCTCAAGAAGGAACTTCTGTTCCAGCACTTCGAGGATCGTATCCTCCTTCGTTACACACTTGTCGACGGACCGTCAGACACCATACTGCGTTTCCGTCCGTTCCTCGCATTCCGTAGCGTCAACGACCTCGCACAGGAGAATGGTGTCGCATCACGTGAGTATCAAGAGGTAAGTGGAGGTATCAAGACATCGATGTATGCCGGTTATCCTGACCTCTACATGCAGTTCTCAAAGAAGAACGAGTTTATCTTCCAGCCTGACTGGTATCGTGGCCTTGAATATCCTAAAGAGCAAGAGCGTGGATATGCCTTCAAAGAGGATCTCTACGTACCTGGATACTTCGAGATGAATATAAAGAAAGGTGAAAGCATCGTCTTTGCTGGTTCTACATCAAAGGCAACACCTTCTGCACTTAAGAAACTCTTCGACGAAGAAGTAAACTTCCGTCTTCCACGTGATAATTTCTATCACGCTCTGATAGCATCTGCACATCAGTTCTTTATTCATAAGAAGAGCGGAGACTATGTTCTCGCAGGTTACCCTTGGTTCCACTGCCGTGCACGCGATATGTTCATCTCACTTCCTGGCCTCACACTTGCCATTGAGGAGATTGACAAGTTCGAGCTTATCATGAAGACTGCCGGCAAGGCTCTTAATGACTTCCTCATCGGTAAGCCTATCCAGAGTGATATCGCTGAGATAGAACAGCCTGACGTTCCTCTGTGGGCAGCATGGGCTATTCAGCAGTATGCACGCACCGTAGGACGCGAGAAGTGCTACGAGATGTATGGCGATTTGCTCATAAACATTGTCAAGACAATTGAGTCAGGCAAGCATCCTAACATCCATGAGGCAGAGAACGGACTCCTCATCATCGATGGTACAGAACGTGCCATGACATGGATGAACTCTACAGTTTATGGACGTCCTGTCGTACCGCGTACAGGATATGTTGTTGAAATCAACGCTCTGTGGTACAACGCACTCAAGTTCGTTGCCAACATGGCTGAGAAGCGTAACGATAAGAAGATTATGGACGCTATGGAGGCACGTGCCGCAAAGGTAAAGGATGCTTTCCAGAAGACATTCGTCAATGAGCATGGTTACCTTTGGGACTATGTTGACCAGTGGGGCAATGCCAACTTCGAGGTACGTCCTAACATGATCTTCGCTGTCGCTTTGGAGTATTCTCCACTTGAGCCGGCACAGCAGAAGTCTGTTCTTGATTTCTGTACTCGTGAGCTGCAGACACCTAAGGGACTTCGTTCGCTCTCACCAAAGAGTGGCGCATACAACCCAAGCTATCTTGGCACACAGAACCAGCGTGACTGGTCGTACCATCAGGGTACGGCATGGCCATGGCTCGGCTGCTTCTATATGGAGGCTGTACTGAAGGTCTTCAAGCGTTCGCGCCTCTCGTTCGTTCATCGTCAGATGGTTGGTTTCGAGGACGAGATGTTCTATCACGCTATCGGTACTATGCCAGAGCTTTTCGAGGGTAACCCACCGTTCCACGGACGTGGCGGCTCTTCATTTGCCATGAACGTAGCTGCTCTGCTCCGCATGTCAAAGTTACTTGAATCATATACATATTAAATAAGGAGGAAAACCAACTATGAAAGTACTTATGTTTGGATGGGAGTTCCCTCCTAAGATCTATGGTGGTCTTGCTGTTGCATCCTACGGCATCACCAAGGGACTCTCTCTTCAGGGCGATGTTGAGACAACATTCTGTATGCCTCGACCAACAGGCGAGGAGGAGAAACACCTGAAGATTATCAACATGTCACAGGTGCCTATTGCATGGCGTGACGTAAACTACGATAATATCAAGGATCGCTTCGTCGGTCATACAGCAGAAGATTACTATCGCTTCCGCGACCATATCTATGCTGATTTCAATTATATGCAAGGTCTTGATGATCTTGGATGCATTGGCTTCGCAGGCGGCTACCCAAGCAATCTTAATGACGAGATAAACAACTTCTCGATTATTGCTGGCGTATTGGCACGCTCTGAGGAGTTTGACATGATACATGCTCACGACTGGCTCACTTTCCCTGCTGGCGTTCATGCCAAGATGGTAAGTGGAAAACCACTCTGCATACATGTTCATGCCACCGACTTCGACCGCTCACGCGGTAAGGTGAACCCTACCGTTTACTCTATCGAGAAGAACGGCATGGACCATGCTGACTGTATCATGTGTGTATCTGAGCTTACACGACAGACCGTTATCCGTGAGTATCATCAGGATCCTCGCAAGTGTGTTGCTATGCACAACGCAGTATATCCTCTGTCACAGGAATACCTTGACATCGTTCCGCATAAGATTCCTAACGAGAAGGTTGTTACATATCTTGGACGTATCACTATGCAGAAAGGTCCGGAGTACTTCATCGAGGCTGCTAAGCTCGTGCTTCAGCGTACCCAGAACGTGCGCTTCTGCTTTGCAGGCTCAGGCGATATGATGAATGCTATGATTGAACTTGCCGCAGCCTATGGTATTGCTGACAAGTGTCACTTCCCGGGATTCCAGCGCGGTAAACAGGTTTATGAGTGCTACAAGAACTCAGATGTATTCGTCATGCCGTCTGTTTCTGAGCCGTTCGGTATCGCACCTCTCGAGGCTATGCAGTGCGGCTGTCCAAGTATTATTTCCAAGCAGTCAGGATGTGGTGAGATTCTTACCAATGTCCTCAAGGTTGACTATTGGGACATCCACGCTATGGCTGATGCCATCTACTCTCTGTGTACCAACGAAGGCTTCCACAACTACATTGCCGAGGAAGGCATCAAGGAGGTTGCTGGCATCACATGGGAGAAGGTTGGCCTACGCATACGCCAATGCTACGACCAGCTTCTGGCAAAGGGATACTTCGACAATGACGAGTACCTCCGCAACTATATTCCTAACTAATTAAGACAATTTGTAAAAGTAAAATAAAGACAATGAAAACAATTTGCTTATATTTTGAGATACACCAGATAACACATCTCAAGCGCTATCGTTTCTTCGACATCGGTACCGACCACTACTACTATGATGACTACGAGAACGAGCGTAGCATCCAGTATATCGCTGAGAACTCATATATGCCAGCACTCAACACACTTCAGGAGATGATGGCTGCTAACCCTGAGTTCAAGGTAGCATTCTCTATCTCCGGTGTTGGTATGGAGCAGCTTGAGATGCACGCTCCACAAGTACTTGAGAAGTTGCAGGAGCTTAATGCAACTGGTCAGGTAGAGTTCCTTACCGAGCCTTACTCACACGGTCTTGCAGGTCTCGCTAACGAGGATAGCTTCAAGCGCGATATCGAGAAGATGTCTGACAAGATTGAAGAGATGTTCGGCAAGCGTCCGCAGGTAGCTCGTAACTCATCACTTATCTACACCGACGAAATAGGTATGCAGGTAGCATCACTCGGATACAAGGGTATGCTTACCGAAGGTGCCAAGCATGTTCTCGGATGGAAGTCTCCTCACTATGTGTATAACTGCAACATGGCTCCTTCATTGAAGCTTCTTCTCCGTGATGTATCACTCTCTGATGACATCTCACTACGCTTCAATAACCCAGCATGGGAAGGCTATCCTCTCATGGCAGACACTTACATGAACAACGTTGCCTCATGCCCTAACGAGGAGCAGGTTGTTAACATCTTCATGGAACTTTCTGCTCTTGGTATCGCACAGCCTCTGTCAAGCCACATCCTTGACTTTATCAAGGCTCTCCCAGCACAGGCTAAGGAGCGTGGCATAGAGTGGGCTACACCATCTGAGGTGTTTGACAAGTTCGACTCTGTTGGTGCTCTTGATGTTCCAGAGACTCTGTCATGGGTTGACGAGGAGCGTGACTGCTCTGTATGGCTCGGCAACCAGATGCAGCAGGAAGCATTCAACAAGCTTTACAGTGTTGCTGACCGCCTCCTCATTGCTAAGGATCCACGCCTCCTTCAGGACTGGGATTACCTCCAGGCATCCAACAACTTCCGCTTCATGACCACAAAGCCAAGCAATGCTTTCATCGACCGTGGCATCTACGATGGTCCATTTGACGCATTCACCAACTACATGAACATCCTCGGTGACTTCATCTCACGCGTTCGTGCTCTCTATGGTGGTATTGATAATGAGGAGCTTGAGAATATGCTCACAACAATCAAGAACCAGCAGAACGAGATTGAGAAGAAGACAAAGGAGGTAGAACGTCTCCAGTCTAAGCTTGCCAAGTTGACTCCTGATCCTGAGGCAAAGCCAAAGGCAGCCAAGAAGGCTCCTGCTAAGAAAGCTGCTCCTGCTCCAAAGGCAGAGGAGAAGCCAGCAGCAAAGCCTGCAGCAAAGGCAGCCAAGAAGGCTCCTGCCAAGAAAGCTTCTGCCAAGAAGGCTGAGTAATTGAATTTGTTATTTATGACCAAGATTGATTTTTCCTGGTTGTTATCATAACTGAAAGAGGGTGTATCAAACAATCCATGTTTTGATACACCTTCTTTACATTCCTTCATTGTGTGTATAGAACACACGATAATTTTGCCAATACCACGTAAGATGGGTTCTGTTAATTCCCACTGTAACAGCTTTTTTCGCATAGTATGATAAGTGACAATAATAAAGAATTGACCGATTACGAGAAATACTGCCAGATAATGGCTCAACAGCAAGAAGATGAGATGGATGACATCATAGCAAAAGATCAGTTGACGGAATATCAACCTGAAGGAGTATTCGTGCGAGGACACTAAATTATGGCAAGCAAATCACAATATAGATGTTCCGCCTGTGGCTATGTATGCGATAACTACGAAGGTCGAGGGTTCTTTGGACAGAAAATTTCTCAGGTGGTATGTATGGACTGTAAGACGGTTCAGCAATTAACTGTCGGAGGAATTATTGCCGACGTCGTACCAAGTTTCTCCTCTGAATACGGCAGGTTATGTCCTTCATGCATGAGTCAGAATCTGCACATATGGGATGGACACACTTGTCCAAAGTGTGGGGGACGAATGAATGCAGATGGTAATACTGAGTTCTGGACATAAATGGACAACCACCTGATACGAGACTTTACAATCACTATCATCATCTATTCATACAAGACTGTTTTATAGTCATTTATAATTGATGCAAAATTCAGAAACAAGCATATTTACCCGACCTATATGGGTGTCGCTCTTCGCACTTACTGCAGCTGTCGTATGGGGATGGGCATATCCACTTATTAAGCTTGGCTTTGAGGAATTTGATATAACGCCAAATCTCACAGGTTCAAAGATGCTGTTTGCGGGAATAAGGTTTTGTGTGTCAGGACTTATTGTAATGGCTTTTGCAAAATTATCTCATAAAAGCTTTGCTGTAACAAGACGTTATGATTGGTGGTATATTCTGCTTTTCTCACTTGTCAACACAACTTTACATTATACCTTCTTCTATATTGGGTTGTCACATGCTGCTGGTGCGCGTTCGGCTATCATCAACTCGCTGAGTGTCTTCTCTACGGTCATATTTGCTTGTATTTTCTTCAAGAGCGATAATATGACAATAAAGAAGGTCATTGGTTGCACACTCGGTTTTACAGGAATCCTTACGTTGAATCTCGGCTCAGTAGAGAGCGGACGGTTTACACTCATGGGCGATGGCATGATAATGTTAAATGCACTGTGTGGCTCTGCAGCATCATTGATGACCAGAGGATTGAACAAACGCATAAACGTCTTTGTCGGCACAGGTTACAGTCTTGCCATCGGTGGTGCTTTGCTCATCATTATCGGTCTGCTTTTAGAAGGTTATCTGCCAAATATAACTCTCTGTGGTATAGTGTATTTGATTCTTCTGATAGGTATCAGTACCATAGGTTTTACGCTTTATAACAAACTATTGACATGCAATCCCGTTGGAAAAGTAGCCATATACAACTCCCTTATTCCCGTTGTCGGAGCTGTAACAAGTTGCTTATGCCTTAATGAGCAGTTCCACATGAAGTATATCCTTGCTGGTGGCCTTGCTGCGGCTGGCATTTATGTGATTAACAAAGGTAAGAAATAAGAGAATATTAAAATTGAGATAAATTGGAGCTGTACGATTGAAAAAGTTTTGTCAAGTATGGAAGTAATAAGTATAGAATGAAAGTTGTCAAGTAATTAAGAGTTAAGAATTAAGCATTAAGAATTATGATATGCACTAATTGCTTGCCCATATCAGCAGACAACGGTAATCATAATTGTTAACTATTAATTGTTAACTGTTAATTGAAAACGAAGCGTTAGGAGTTATTCGCCAATTTTGTCAATCAAGGGGTCTGACCCCTTGATTGATATTTTTGGCGAACACTTTCAAAGAGTTAATAATTATGAGTTAAGAATATACTTTATATACTACTTTTCTATATAAAAACTTGAGATTTCAATCGTATAGGTGGAATAAATTCCCTTCAATATAAATTAAACGGTCACATATTCTACAGCAAAACAGTAAATATTAGACACTCACAAGTATTATCACCAAATCATCTATGGCTAATCAGCGCACATATATAGCTATTGACCTCAAGTCGTTCTACGCTTCCGTAGAATGTGTTGAGCGAGGACTTGATCCGTTAACTACCAATCTTGTCGTAGCTGATGTGTCGCGGACCGAGAAGACTATCTGTCTGGCTGTCTCTCCATCGCTGAAGGCCTATGGTATAAGTGGCAGGGCACGTCTCTTTGAAGCTCAGCAACGTGTACGTGATGTCAACAACGAGCGTAGGAGCAAAATCCGTGGCTATCGCTTTCAAGGAAAGTCAACAAATGACATTGAACTGAAAGAACATCCTGATTGGGAGGTCGATTTCATCGCAGCCACACCTCGCATGGCTTTCTACATAAAATACAGCACGCGTATTTATAACATATACCTGAAGTATATCGCAGCCGAAGATATCCATGTCTATTCCATCGATGAGGTGTTTATGGATGTTACCAACTATCTCAGTACCTACAAGATGTCGGCACACGAACTTGCCATGACCATGATTCGCGATGTACTTACAAATACAGGCATCACCGCAACAGCCGGTATCGGCACGGACATGTATCTCGCCAAGATAGCCATGGACATTGTAGCAAAACATATTCCGGCAG
>R03__coassemble_569_pt1 | contig 20452 bp, 15 predicted proteins | sample R03__metabat2_low_PE_024 | metagenome-assembled genome bin R03 | reverse complement strand
GGCCGCCACGCCGCAATGAGAATCCCCCCAAGCAGCAACGTAAAGCCCGTCAAGCCCCAAAGTAAACCCCCCCAAGCAGCTAGGAGAAGCCCCCCAAGCCCCCACGGAGGGGGGATGTAATAGAATGCTTTGACGGCAATATACCTCCCAATCCAATTGCTGTCTTTCTTTCTAAGTTGTACTTTGCCTTTCCGGAGGATAGGTGTCAAAGGGGGTGTGTAATAGAATGAATTGACAACTAACGTCAAATAGCAACCCAAGCGGTAGCTTCTGTAATTATTAAAGTGAGCCTTTATAATTATCAGAAGCTACCGCTTGCTTTGTTATTTAGTAAACTTACGCACCTTTTTTTGTCAAGAATTATAGAATTAAAGAAGTCAGCTTGGAATGAATAAGAAAGGTTAGAAGGAAATAAAATCTCATCTTGAGATTTTATTTCAAGCTTCTAAATCTTCTTGACAATTCAACGGATAAGCTTCTTGAATTCTTTAATTCTTGATAATAAAAGAGTTAGCGAGTACTTAAACTGATCGAAAGTTCAGCTATTCAGTACGCCCGCCATCACCATCGGCTCTACCCGCCATTGTTATCGACACTACCTACCACCGCCATGTGTTATCGCTAATCTTGTCATCTACTCCATCTGACGGCGCGAGATGTTACCGCTTGTAATGCAAAGACTCAGTAATTGTTGTGTAATTACTCAGTCTTTATGTTGTAATTACTCAGTCTTTGTATTGTAATTACTCAGTCTTTATACTTTGTTCTGCAGTTTTTTGACTTGTAAGTCAATAACTTTGGCATGATGATGTGTTAAAAATGTGGTATAGAAGCGTATTTGGGAGCTGTTTTATGGCCTATTATTAAAGAACGTAGCTGGATACGTGCCCTTCGTATGCGTGATGAAAGTAGGAAATTGGTCTCAAAAGTAGGTCATAAGTTGAGATAAAGTTTGCCAAATTATCTTATTCTAATTTGTTTCGTTTCGTTACTAAAATGTTCTTAAATCCCCCAAAAGGGGAAAATCCTTTGCTATTTAGGGATTTTCCCTTTTGTGGTCTCAACTTTTCTTACTACCTTTGCACCCAGAAACAAAAACAACGACTTATAACAGAAAGGAAACAAGACTTATGAAGAAGATGATTCTCATGGCAGTGGTCGTAGTCACAATGATGACAAGCTGCTCTTCTTATATGGCATCAGGTGCTGCATTCGGCGGCATGATGGGATCTGCTCTTGGTGGCATCACGGGTGGCCCGCGTGGCCGCGACATGGGTACGCTGATAGGTATGACGGCAGGTGCTGTAGCAGGTGCTGCTGCTGAGGCTCACCAGCAGGAGATGGCCGAGCGTCGTGCACGTGCATATTACAACGACGATGTTTACAGATCGGGTGCTGCATCAGGACGTGACGTTGAGAAGGCCAAGCGCATACAGTCGTACCACGAGAAGGTTGCTAACCGCGGACGCAGCTATACCACTCGCGGCTATACCGTCAACAACCAAGGCTACACCGTAAACGGCAACACCGGCGAGGTGGTAGGCAACGGCAATGGCAACGGCTACCGTGTGGAGCGCGTCGATGCCAACAGCATGCCGGTAGCATCTACCGACGGCCAAACAGTAAGCAACGAAACGAAGGATCTGACACAGCGTGGCGCTGACGACAAGTCAGGCTTTGTCAAGGATGGAAAATACGATGACCGCATCGAGATGAAATAATCCGACGGGCAAGACATAATACCCCAGAAGGCTCGCTCTTTTCAGTCAAGAAACGTGGCGTAAGGTATAAAAAACGACGGTAAAATCAAAAAAATCGCCGAAATATTTGGAGAATTGAAATAAAAGTAGTACCTTTGCACCCGCTTTGAGACGAAAGGTGCGAGCCTTCAGCTTGAAGCACCCGCTAACAATCGGTTTGGAAGGTTGGGTGAGTGGCTGAAACCACCAGTTTGCTAAACTGACGTACGGGTTACCGTACCGGGGGTTCGAATCCCCCACCTTCCGCCTGAGCGACGGCGGCATAACGGTCGATTCATCTAAGGGTTAGGATTCAAGATTCTCAATCTTGCCATAGGGGTTCGAATCCCCTATCGACTACAACACGACAGACTTCAGTAACAACACATATAACCTACGGTCGATTCATCTAAGGGTTAGGATTCAAGATTCTCAATCTTGCCATAGGGGTTCGAATCCCCTATCGACTACAAACAGACATTGAGAGGGCGATGCTTATACGGCACCGCCCTTTTTTACTAATAAAGATACGACTCTTTGTTATAAGGTGGGTTCTATTAATTCCCACCGTAATATTTAAGGTGGGTTCTATTAATTCCCACCGTAATATTAAACCAAGTTTTGGATCGTAACGTTTTGCCACCTTTCGGTTTCTTTTCGGTTCAAACTGTCAGCTTTTTCAGTCGTTATGCCCGCATAACTCCTTCAAGAAGTTGACACTTTGGTCTCGAAAATAAACTCGAAATCTGTCAAAGCGAATTAACAGAGCCCACCTTAACTAATTTGTGGGTATTGACGTTTTGCCATCTTTACGGATCTTTTCAGTTCAAACTGTCATAACTTTCAGTTGCATAGCCCGCTATGCGCCTTCAAGATTCTGACACTTTGATTCTGAAAATCTCTCGTAAATCTGTCAAAGCGAATTAATAGAACCCACCATAATCGTATGCGGCACTTTCTCCTTATTATAATAATATCACTCTTGGCAACGCTCGATGCTGAAGCACTGGCACCTGTAAAATGGAATCAGCGCTATCAGGACTACATCGACAAATATCGCGATGTCGCCATCTGCGAGATGCTTGAGCATAACATCCCTGCCAGCATAACACTGGCACAGGGACTGCTGGAGAGCTCTGCCGGACAGAGTGAGCTGAGCACGAAGGGCAACAACCACTTCGGCATAAAGTGTCACGACTGGACAGGGCCTACGATGAAGAAGGACGACGACAAGAAAGACGAGCTCTTCCGTGTCTATCAGTCGGCATACGACAGCTACGAAGACCACTCGCGATTCCTCGAGCGGCCACGCTACCGGCAGCTCTTCTCGCTGCGACGCACGGACTATGAGGGATGGGCACGCGGCCTTAAGAAGTGCGGCTATGCCACTAACCCGCGTTATGCCGAGCTGCTTATAGACATCATACGCTGCTACAACCTCAGTGAACTCGACCGCGCAACGTCGTACAACCCCGCCAACGTGCGCCGTCCAGGCTCAAGCATGCTGGCCACAACGACACCTGCAAGGTTCGACCGCCATCTCGGTACCACCGGACAGGAGCACACCGTGAAGATGAATAACCGCAACTACTACGTCATAGCACGTCGCGGTGACACCTTCCGCAGCATAGCCAACGAGTTCGACGTCTCATACCGTAAGATAGCACGCTATAACGAACGCGACAAGAACGACGTCCTCAGCGAGGGCGATATCGTCTATCTGGAAAAGAAACGCTCAAAGGCCGACAAGATGTTCAAGAAGATACCACACACCGTGAGGGCAGGAGAGTCAATGTACACGATAGCCCAGATGTATGGCATCAGACTGAAATCTCTGTACAAAAAGAACCACCTTTCACCCGATTATCAGTTGCGTGTAGGTGACAAAATTAAGGTGTATTAGCCCTTTTTTCAAAAAAAATGAGAAAAAAATGGTTAAAAGTTTGGTGCTTTCGTAATACTTTATTAATTTTGCAGTGATTATATGGTCGCGCTGACCAAAATAGGTAAGATAAATAATAACTAAAATTATAAATCTAAGAAACAATGAAGAAATTAACCCTCGTTATCGTAGCATTCGCTGCTATGGTTTTCGCAGCTTGCGGCAACAAGACAAATGGTGATGCAGCAGGTCAGGATTCGGACACTATCGTAAAGTCTTTTGAGCAGCAGCAGATTGAGGCATCTGTAAAGATGCACCTCGACAGCATCGCTTCTGAGATCAGCACAAAGAAGTTCACACCGCTCTATCAGGCTATCAACAATGGCGAAATCACCCTCACTCCTGACGAGAAGAAGGTTAAGCCAACATATCTCCTGGACGCTGCTGTTGCTAACGACCTCCAGACAATCTATCAGAAGTATGCAGCATTCGCATTCCTGACAACCGACAAGGCTGTTGCCAAGCTCTATGAGATGGACACAAAGGCATACGAGGATGCTATCGCCAAGCTCTCTGCTGACATCAACGACCCTTGCCTCGCTAAGCTTCAGGACAAGGGAACCTTCCAGCAGATAGAGAAGAGCATCTACGACGAAGAGGAGAAGGCTGGTCGCATCAACTTCTTCTGGATTGCTACTTGCGCTGCTACTATCGAGCAGCTGTACATCGCAAGCCAGAATGCTGACAAGTTCCTTCAGGGATATGACGACGCAGCAGTGTCTAACATCACATTCCGTATCGTACTCATCCTCGACGCTCTTGACAACCTCTCACAGTATGACGCAGAGATTCAGGGCCTCGTAGAGGGTATCACTCCACTCAAGAAGATCAACGCTACAACAGTTGACGAGCTTAAGAAGGAACTTGCAGAGATTAAGGATGACCTCGCTAAGTCACGTCAGGACATGCTTGACTAATAGCATAGCGACATGTAATATAATGAGCCTGAGATTCTTCTCAGGCTCTTTTTGCGTCCATATAAACCGCTTTTGGTTTCTTTGTATATAAAAAATGATACAAATAAATGAAAAAAAACGGTAAATATGCCGTTATGTCAGAAAAAAGCATTAACTTTGCACATGCAAAGTGCACAGATGCTTTTGCACGGTAACGACATATTTATTTTTATCTTATAAAATATATTAGGTATTATGACAATTAATCAGTATGATTTCAATGGCAAGAAAGCCATTGTTCGCGTTGACTTCAATGTGCCTCTTAAGGAGGGTGTTATCACTGACGATACACGTATCCGCGGTGCTGTTCCTACACTTAAGCTCATCCTCGAGAAGGGCGGTGCGCTCATCATCATGTCACACATGGGCAAGCCAAAGGGTAAGGTAAAGCCAGAGCTTTCTCTCGGCCAGATTAAGGACGCTGTTGCTAAGGCACTCGGTGTTGCTGAGGTTAAGTTCGCTCCTGACTGCGCAAAGGCACAGGCTGAGGCTGCTGCACTGAAGCCAGGCGAGGTGCTTCTCCTCGAGAACCTCCGCTACTACCCAGAGGAGGAAGGCAAGCCAGTAGGCATCGACAAGGAGGATCCTGCATACGACGAGGCTAAGAAGGCTATGAAGGCAAGCCAGAAGGAGTTTGCAAAGACTCTCGCTTCATACGCTGACTGCTACGTTATGGATGCCTTCGGTACAGCACACCGTAAGCACGCTTCTACAGCTGTCATCGCTGACTACTTCGATGCAGACAACAAGATGCTCGGTCTCCTCATGGAGAAGGAAGTGAAAGCCGTTGACAACGTACTGAACAACATACAGCGTCCATTCATCGCTATCATGGGCGGCTCAAAGGTTTCTTCAAAGATTGGTATCATTGAGAACCTCCTCGGCAAGGTTGACAAGCTCATCCTCTGTGGCGGTATGACATACACATTCGCTAAGGCTCACGGTGGTGAGATAGGCGGCTCAATCGTAGAGATGGACAAGCTTGACGTTGCTCTCAATGTCGAGAAGCTTGCTAAGGATAATGGCGTAGAGCTCGTTATGGCTCCTGACGCTATTTGCTGCGACGGTCTTGACTTCGGTACAATGACTGTTAAGGCCGGTTCAAAGATTGAGAACTATCCATCTGACGCTATCCCTGCTGGTATGGAAGGCCTTGACGCAGGTCCTGAGGCACAGAAGAACTTCGCTGACGCTATCAAGGGCTGCAAGACAATCCTCTGGAACGGTCCTGCTGGCGTATTCGAGTGCGACGACTTCTGCGACGGCTCACGCGCTATCGGTAACGCAATCGCTGAGGCAACAGCAAATGGCGCATTCTCACTCATCGGTGGTGGCGACTCTGTTGCATGCTGCACAAAGTTCGGCCTCACAGACAAGGTAAGCTACATCTCTACAGGTGGTGGCGCTCTTCTCGAGGCTATCGAGGGCAAGGTGCTCCCAGGCGTAGCTGCTATCAAGGGCTAAAGGCGTAGTGTGTTAATATCCTTCGAGATATTTATCCGTACGAAACGCATAATTTCCGGAATATGGTATGGCATGTTGTAAACTGCCGTCCGTATCACGGAAACACAATTAAGGGCTTGCGGTTTTACCGTAAGCCCTTTTTGAAATAATAGGTTAATAAATCAAAAATACATTACACACTTGTCAAGAAATGTGCACATTTTGTCCAAAAATGTGCACATTTCGTCTTTATTCCTTTGTCAATTAAGAATTTATTAGTAATTTTGCACCGGAATTGTGCTATGGGATAACTATGCACTTACTGTATGACAACCTCTTATACTTGATTCTTAAGGTGTGAGATGGGCTACAGTACACCCTTGCCAAAGATAGATAATTACACATTATTTTATATTATATGAGTTTAAAGATTGTAGTGCTTGCAAAGCAAGTACCAGACACACGAAACGTTGGTCCTGATGCGATGACTGCCGAGGGTACGGTAAACCGTGCCGCTCTGCCTGCCGTCTTCAACCCAGACGACCTCAACGCTCTCGAGCAGGCTCTCATCCTGAAGGATAAGTTCCCTGGCTCACAGATTTCAGTAGTCACCATGGGACTGCCTAAGTCGGCAGAGGTAATCCGTGAGGCCCTCTACCGTGGTGCTGACAAGGGTTACGTAGTTACTGACCGTCCTCTCGGCGGCGCTGACACACTGGCAACATCCTACACACTGGCACAGGCCATCAAGAAGATTGGTGACTATGACATCATCCTCGGTGGACGTCAGGCTATCGATGGCGATACAGCACAGGTCGGACCACAGATAGCTGAGAAGCTGGGTCTTACACAGGTGACATACGCTGAAGAGATTATCTCTCTTGACAAGGAAGCAAAGAAGATTGTCATCAAGCGTCATATTGACGGTGGTGTTGAAACAGTAGAAGCTCCGCTGCCACTCGTCGTTACTGTCAATGGCTCTGCTGCCGAGTGCCGCCCACGCAATGCAAAGCGTGTCATGGCATATAAGAACGCTACCGTTGTTGCTGAGCGTAAACCGGAAGATGCAGAGAAGTATGCTGCTCTCATTGAGAAGAAGCCATACCTCGACATCACACAGTGGGGCGCTGCCGACATTGAGGCTGATCCGAAGCAGATAGGCAAGGCTGGCTCTCCTACAAACGTGAAGACTGTCAAGAATATTGTCTTCAAAGCAAAGGAGTCACGTTCTATGACCGGTTCTGATGCCGACATCGAGAATCTTGTAATTGAATTGTTGAACGAAAAGATTATTGGATAGTAAATTATTAATTACGAATTACTACTTACGAATTACTTGGCTTGCATTGTATGCTGAGTGATTCGCAATGAGAAGAAACAAGGTGATTCGTAATTTGTAATTCGTAATTTGAGAATTATGAATAGCGTATTTGTTTATTGCGAAATCGAGGGCACAAAGGTTAAGGATGTAGCTCTTGAACTCCTTACAAAGGGTCGCAAACTTGCCAATACTCTTGGCGTACAGCTTGAATGTATCATTGCTGGCTCAGGTCTTGATGGCGTTGAGCAGCAAGTTATGAAATATGGTGTCGACCGCGTGCATATCTTCGACGCTGAGGGTCTCTTCCCTTACACCTCGAACCCTCACACAGCTCTTGTCGTAAATCTCTTTAAGGAGGAGAAACCACAGATATGTCTCATGGGTGCCGACGTTGTAGGACGTGACCTCGGACCACGTGTGTCATCAGCTCTCTTTAGCGGACTTACCGCCGACTGTACCGAGCTTGAGATTGGCAGCTTCGATATGAAGATGAAGGATGAGGATGGTAACCTCGTTGACCGTCACTTCGACGACCAGCTCTATCAGATTCGTCCGGCTTTCGGTGGTAACATCGTTGCCACTATCGTCAACCCTCTCCACCGTCCACAGATGGCAACGGTACGTGAGGGCGTTATGAAGAAGGAAGTCCTTGACGAGAACTACAAGGGCGAAGTCATTCGTCACGACGTTGCCAAGTATGTTCCTGAGACAGAATATGTCGTCAAGGTCCTTGACCGTCATGTTGAGCAGGCCAAGCATAACCTCAAAGGCGCGTCAATCATCGTATCTGGTGGCTATGGCGTAGGCTCAAAGGAAGGCTTCGATCAGCTCTTCGAGCTTGCTAATGTCCTCCATGCTGAGGTTGGCGCATCACGTGCTGCCGTTGATGCTGGCTGGATAAGCAACGACCGTCAGATAGGTCAGACAGGTGTCACCGTACGTCCTAAGGTTTACATCGCTTGCGGTATCTCTGGTCAGATTCAGCACATCGCAGGCATGCAGGACTCGGGCATCATCATATCAATCAATAACGACCCTAACGCTCCTATCAACACTATTGCTGACTATGTCATCAACGGTACTGTAGAAGAGGTCGTTCCAAAGCTTATCAAGTACTACAAGAAGAACAGTAAGTAATTAGTAGTTAGCTTCGCTGGAGTTAACGGAAGTTAGCTCCGCGGAAGTTAACGGACATTAGTATGGAATATTCAAAAAGCTTCCAAGAACTTAAAGTATGGCAGTATGCTCATTCTTTTGTCTTAATGGTCTATCAGATGAGTAACAATTTCCCTGATTATGAGAAATTCGGATTAAGGTCACAATTCGCACGAGCTGCGATGTCTATCCCTGCTAATGTTGCTGAAGGATATAAAAAACTTGGAAAGGCAGATAAACTTCGTTTCTTGAATCAAGCCCAAGGCAGTTTAGAAGAATGTAGATACTATATAATTCTTTCTAAAGATCTGAATTATATTGATGATACACAACAGACTGCATTAAATGAATCTTTGGAAAAAACGAGTTGGTATCTGAATGCTTATGCAAAAGGTATCGTTCAGAATAATGCCTTAAAATAATGGTAGAAATGTCCGTTAACTTCCGCGCAGCTAACTCCCGTTAACTTCCGCGCAGCTAACTCCCAAAAATATAACAATGAATTTCTTTTTAGACAATCCAGAAATAAAGTTCCACTTGAGCCATCCGCTGCTCAAGCATATCGTGGAACTCAAAGAGCGTAACTACGCTGACGCTGATAAGTACGACTACGCACCTGAGAACTTCGAGGATGCCCTCGACTCATATGAGCGCGTTCTTGAGCTTGCCGGCGACGTCACAGCAAACGTCATCGCTCCTAACGCAGAGTCAGTAGATGCTGAGGGTCCTCATGTTGAGAACAACCGCATGATCTACGCTTCAAAGACATACGAGAACCTCGATGCCTGCATCAAGGCTGGTCTCAACGGTGTCACCATGCCACGCCGCTACGGCGGTCTTAACTTCCCAATGGCTGTCTATTCGTCTATCAACGAGATGATAGCATGTGCAGACACAGGCTTTGAGAACATTTGGTCACTCCAGGACTGTATCGAGACACTCTATGAGTTCGGTAGCGAGGAGCAGCGTCAGGCTTTCGTGCCACGCGTATGCCAAGGTGAGACAATGTCAATGGACCTCACCGAGCCAGACGCAGGTTCTGACCTTCAGTCAGTTATGCTCAAGGCGACTTACGACGAGGCAAACAACTGCTGGCGCCTGAACGGCTGCAAGCGCTTCATCACCAATGGTGACTCGGACATTCACCTCGTTCTTGCACGCTCGGTAGAAGGCACACGCGACGGCCGCGGCTTGTCGATGTTCATCTACGACAAGCGTGACGGTGGTGTTGACGTACGTCGTATCGAGAACAAGCTTGGTATCCACGGCTCACCAACATGTGAGCTTGTTTATAAGAACGCTAAGGCACAGCTCTGCGGTTCGGAGAAGCTCGGACTCATCAAGTATGTCATGGCTCTCATGAATGGTGCTCGTCTCGGTATCGCTGGCCAGTCGACAGGTACATCACAGATGGCATACAACGAGGCTCTGCAGTATGCTAAGGAGCGCAAGCAGTTTGGTAAGGCCATCATCAACTTCCCTGCTGTCTATGACATGCTCTCTATCATGAAGGCCAAGCTTGATGCCGGCCGTACTCTCTACTACACCACATCACGTTACGTTGATGTCTATAAGACACTTGAAGACATTGAGCGCGAGCGCAAGGCAGAGGGTGGCAAACTCTCTCCAGAGGAGCGTGCTGAGTGCAAGGAGTTCTCAAAGCTTGCTGATGCCTTCACTCCTGTAGCAAAGGGTATGACATCTGAGTACTGCAACCAGATTACATACGACGGAATACAGGTACACGGTGGCTCGGGCTTCATGCTTGAGTACGCATGCCAGCGCCTCTATCGTGATGCCCGCATCCTTACCATCTACGAGGGTACGACACAGCTTCAGACCGTTGCTGCCGGCCGTTACATCACCAACGGCTTCTATGGTCAGGTCATCGCAGACATGCTCGAGGCAGGTCAGGCTCCTAAGTCATGGGGCTCTGCCGACTGGTGTGCTGAGGAGTTCCTCCCACTGAAGGAGAAGGTTGCCAAGATGGCAGAGAAGTACAACGAGGCCGTTGCATGCGTTGTAGATAAGAAGGACGACGAGTTCAAGGACTTCGTCATCCGTCACCTCTACGAGATGGCAGGCAGCTGCATCATGGCACTCCTCCTCATCGGCGATGCCAGCAAGGCTCCTGAGCTCTTCGGTAAGTCAGCACGTGTCTATGCACGCTATGCCGCATCTGAGATTGAGCGTCACTATAACTTCGTTATGGGCGCTAATCCTGGCGACCTTGCAGACTATCGCAAGTAAGCCACGGTGCTGTGCTGAAACATCACAGAGACAAACCGACTATTTGTCACGAAACAATCGTTCCGTATAAAAAAGTATAAAAAAGCAAACGATTTTTCGTTAATATAAAATAAAATGACTACCTTTGCACTGAATTGGGCGCAGAGGTAGTCGTTTTTTTATGCATCGTATAGCAACCACCTCTTTCCCTTTATGTTAAACCAATAAACAACAGAAATGGACGATTATCATCCGGAAAACAACGAAGAGTAGTTTCTGGGGCTCGTGCACACAGCGTCGCAAGCCTCAGTTAAAATCATTTTAACTAAGGCGGGCTTTGTTAGTTCCCACCTTATAAGGAGGCTTACGACAATGAAGACTTATTGGAATACTGACCATCAGATCAAGAAGATTGATGAGTGGCAGCCTAACTGCTGGATTCAGGTGACATGTCCTACCGATGAGGACCGCCGTCATCTTGAGGAGACATACAACATTCCCGATTACTTCCTTTCAGACATCGCCGATAACGACGAGAGAGCGCGCTATGAGTACGATGACGGCTGGATGCTCATCATCCTGCGTATACCGTATGTCAAGGAGGTGCGCTCACGCACGCCGTTCACCACTGTGCCGCTCGGCATCATACACAAGCGTGATGTTACCATCACCGTCTGCAACTTCGAGACGAACATGATGATAGACTTCGTCTCGTATCAGAAGAAGCGCAAGGAAGGCTTCACCGACTACGTCGACATGATCTTCCGGCTCTTCCTCTCGTCTGCCGTATGGTATCTGAAGCGTCTGAAACAGATATCGCAGCGAATCGATGCAGCCAAACGCGATATGGACAACGTCAACAACGAGGCCCTTATCGGATTGTCGCGACTGCAGGACTCGCTAACATACTTCCAGACATCAATACGAGGTAACGAGAATCTCCTCTCCAAACTGAAGTTCAAGCTGCAGGTCGATGAACTTGATGCCGATCTTATTGAGGATGTAAACATTGAGATGTCGCAGGCTCGCGAGACAACAGGCATCTACTCTGACATCCTTGAATCAACGATGGATACCTACCAGAGCCTTATCAACAACAACATGAACACCACGATGCGTACACTCACCTCCGTGACCATCATCATGATGTTCCCGACGCTCATAACATCAGCCTTCGGCATGAACCTTGTCAACGGAATGGAGGAAAGCCCTCTTGGCTTTGCCTTTGCCATCAGCATCTCCATCTGCGTCAGTTACTGCTGCTGGGCAATACTCCGCATGAAGAAGCTGATATAACATGTAATTCGTGCTGACGAAGCAGCAGAACCTATCTGGAATGAATACGCGTTACCAGACGGATGGTCACTGAATATACTGTTCAAAGCCATAGAGCCTCCCCGCAGGAGGCTCTTTTTGTCGAATAACACAGCCTGACACGCTGTTTTTACCATACTTTTGCAAGAAAAACGGCAAAAGATTAGGTCGTGTTAAAAAAAATGTGTAACTTTGTACCGGATTATTGGCTTATGGCGACACGACACAACCATATGCAATGATTCATTATCTAATATTTTGGTGTGTTATACTCATCGAATCATAACTAATTAAAAAAAGTAAATGATGGACTCTCAAGAAGTGCGCTATGAGACAATGGCGCAGGTTATCGAACGTGTTAAGGAACTTGCTCAAAGTGAAGAAACTCCTGAGAAGGAGGAAGTGGAAACCCTCAAGAGCCAGTTCTATAAGTTACATTTCCAGGAACGCGAACAGCAGATGAAGGACTACCTTGACCAGGGCGGCGACCCTGAGAAGTATGTCATACAGCCAGACGAGAACGAGGAGATCTTTAAGTCTGAGATGGCTGTCATCCGCGAGAAGCGTCAGAAACTCTTCCTCGAGCAGGAGGCAGAGAAGAAGGCTAACCTTGAGAAGAAGCTTGCCATCATCGAGAAGATAAAGACCATGGTAACCTCGCCAGAAGAGGCTAACCAACACTACAATGACTTCAAGGAGCTTCAGGCACAGTGGAAAGAGATAAAGCAGGTGCCTGCTGAGAATGCTACCGAGCTCTGGCGCTCATACCAGCTGTATGTAGAGCAGTTCTATGACCTGCTGAAGCTCAACTCAGAGGCTCGTGAGTACGACTTCAAGAAGAACCTCGAAGCAAAGACAGCACTATGCGAAGCTGCCGAGAAACTTGCCGACGAAGAAGACGTCATAAGCGCTTTCCATCAGCTTCAGGAACTCCATCAGCAGTATCGTGAGATAGGACCTGTCGCAAAGGATCTCCGCGAAGACATCTGGGTACGCTTCAAGGCTGCATCGACAGTCATCAACAAGCGTCACCAGCAGCACTTCGAGGATCTGCGTGCTGTAGAGGAAGAGAACCTCGCAAAGAAGACAGCACTCTGCGAGAAGGCAGAGGAACTGTCGCAGAATGAATGCAAGACAAGTGCAGAATATGAGGAGTTGACGAAGGCCGTCCTCGCACTTCAGGCTGAATGGAAGACCATCGGCTTCGCTCCGCAGAAGATGAACGTGAAGATTTTTGAGCGTTTCCGCCTGGCTTGCGATCAGTTCTTCCAGAAGAAGACGCAGTTCTTCAAGGAGATGAAGGAGCGTTTCGCCGAGAATGCTGCCAAGAAGCAGAGTCTCGTTGAGCAGGCTCAGGCCCTCATGGACAGTACCGACTGGAAGGCTACTGCTGACAAGATGGTGCAGTTGCAGAAGGAATGGAAGACCATCGGCATGGTGCCTAAGAAGATGGGCGACCAGCTGTGGAACGACTTCCTCGCTGCCTGCAACCACTTCTTTGAGGCTCGCAATGCCGCTAATGCCGGCACACGCAACGAGGAGAAGGACAATCTCCAGCAGAAGCGTGACGTCATAGCTGAGCTCACCGCCCTTGCTGAAGACGGTGTTGAGAATGTCCAGCAGAAAATGAAGGAACTCATTGATAAGTTCAACTCTATCGGACACGTGCCTTTCCGCGACAAAGACAAGATATACGACGAGTATCATGAGGCTCTCGACAAGGTACACCAGGTTCTTAATGCCAGCAGCCAGCGTCGTCGCATGGACAATTTCAAGAAGAATATCTCTGCTGCCGCAAAGCGTGGCGAGCAGGCTGTGGAGAACGAACGCACACGTCTTCAGCGCCGCATCGAGCAGATGAAGCAGGACTTAATGACGTACGAGAACAACCTCGGCTTCCTCTCTGTAGCATCAAAGAAGGGCAACTCGCTGCTCGATGAGATGAACCGTCGTGTTGAAAAACTGAAGTCGGACATCGAACTCGCTAAGAAGCAGCTCAAGGAGATTGACTAAAGCTGAACTTTGCAAATTTGAAAAGTGGGCTCTACCAATTCCCGCTGATGAAACAAGAACTGCTCAAGACACAATACAAAAGTATAAGAACCATGCCAAAGGCATAGTGACAAATAGCATTAATCCCCGATACCGTCATGTTACGACTGATGGTGTCGGGGATTATGCTTATCAGTTTGCAGACTCATGGTGATGGTGTAAAAAACGGCAGTCAGATTCGGACGTTTTCCAATTGGTAGCACTTACGGATTGTAAGTGCTACCAATGACCGCCCAAGATGCTACCAATGACGAGCCAAGATGCTACCAATGACGGGCCAAGAAGCTACCAATTGGTTTTCTAACGTTTATTAACAAAAACTGTAAGTAAAACGGCCCAAAAAGTTTTAAATTGTAAGTTGCGAGGCCGAATTTACTATATTATAATAAAGGTGTATCATCGAGGGCATTTCAAAAATCCCCGCTAAGCTGACAATTCTTTCTCAACAACCGAAAACAAATATCACATATATTCTATGACACGAGAATATCAACAACCGCGAATCACGGTAATAAAACTACGTACTCAGCATTTGCTCGAAGGTACACAGAACGTGCAGCTGCCTATCAACACTGATGGCGAGCTGCCAGAGTATGGACGATAGCCAATTACCCAGTAGAACACAAAAAACAATATGAATATGCGCAAACTACTTTCACTGTTATTTACAGTCTTTGCCGTCAGTATTTACGCCGACACACAGACGCTGTCGGTGAATTACAAGGCATGGATGTCGCAGCTCTCTGACGAGACACGCATCACCGACCTCTCTATTCCTTTTGCACACGATGCTGCAACATGGACTGCCTCCCTGAGCTCAAAGGAGGATCAGGAGTATGACGAGAAGACGCTCTTCGATAAGGGCGTCCGTGGCTTCGACTTCCGTGTCAGCGATTATGATGGCTATCATATGATGCACGGTAATGCCAACAATATTCTCTGCAAATTGGGGAAAATGGATGAAGAGGTTAATGACCACATGCCAGACAATTCATCCATAGGCAACGAGTTCCTCATATTTGACATCCAGGCAGAAGGAAGTTTTGATGGTACCGATGAGGAGAAGAAATTAGCCCGCCACAAAGCTACGACACATTTCGTAAAACTTGTCGTTGACAAATACGGCAAAGAACGTTTTGTCTACCTACGCCCTAACATGCTGCTCGGTGAGTTGCGTGGCAAGATAGCTATCGTGGCACAGGACAATAACCTGTCGGAGGATATCTTACGCGAAATTCTTGAAGACGAGACGTATGTCGTTCCAATCAACAGATTCAGCGTCGTCTCTGGCGATTGCAATAGGGCTGCGTCAGTAGAAGCTAAGTTCGTTGGCGATGCCTCGCTGACAGAAGAAAGCAATACCACACCTGTTGTCTTCCAGAATGTATTTGAAGGAGATGGCGAACTGAAAAAGGCAGAGGAGTATCCTGACACTAAATTCAAGTGTGTCAAGACAGCATACGAGAACTATCTCAATCGTCTTCAGACGCAAGGCAATGCCGACGGCGTCCTTCACGTCAGCAATCTCAACGGCTACAACCGCGATAATGCATGGTATGGTGCTATAATACAGAAACAAGCCGAATACTTACCTTTAATTTATCGTTTCGCGAATCTCATAGTTGTTCCTAAGGGTGGATATGTCGTCAGCAATGATGACGGTAACACATATGGTGTCAATCACCTGTCGAGCGACTACTTCGGCACAAAGCTGTCGCCACTGGGCATCATCAAGTTTGACTTCTGTGGAAAGAGTGGAAATGCTTGTGGAGACATGCTTCTGAACACTATTGTCAACCATAACTTTGCGGGTATCATGATGAGTGATATCAAAGTATTTGCCGGTGCAGAAGAAAATGAGCAGCAAATCATAGCTCGGATGGTTGCCGAGGGATATACTCGCGTAGGTGATGACACTAACCGCGGTGCAGGCGGAGATATTGTCTATGTCGGTGCTAAATACACCCGCAATGCCAATAACGCTATCAACGACATTGTGCTCTTCCACTCAGAGAATACCGATGCAAGCCATACTACGATAACAATAGATGGCGATGAGTACACCCGCGTGCCAGCATGGCGCTATGGCAGTAACTCCTTTGATGGCGATCTCTGTAGCGGTATCGACGATGATCATCACTATTACCTTCATGTAAAGAAGACAGGAAAGGCCACCGACAATGTTGCAATAAGACTGAAGTGTACTGCAGGCTTTTTTAACTTCACACCTAATGGCGGAGTCGTAAAGACTTATCAGTATAAGGATTCGAGCATCAAGGTGTACGACTCAAACCATCATGACCTCAACAAGGGATTGGGTGGCGACTATGTCTATATCACTGCTGACTCGCACGCACACCGTGAACTAACCCTGGCTTATAACGACTCGACACACTTCAAGAGCTGTGCTGAGTGCAGCTATGTTGACTCTACAACGGTAAAGAGACACAATATCCAGTATGATGTGTATGATGGAGACCGCAATCTCGGTGTGCACCGTGCCTATTGCTTTGGCGATGCTACTGCTGAAGGCTATTACGCTGGCGACAACGCATGTGCTTTCTCACGGCTTGAACGTTGCACAGTAGGGGGCGTTGATGAGGCAACAGGCAAGAATCTTTGTTACTATTGCGAGGACTACGTTAATAGCTACGACCTCTCGGCTACAACTGTCACTGACCACAAAGACCTGTATATCTTGCCAGATGATTTGACTCTTGATTTGCAGGCATCTGATTCAACGCTTGTGTATGGTACTGACTATCTCATAAACTTTGAGACTGACGATGTTGAAGAGACATCAAGGTATTACGGCAAGGCATGTTTTAAGGGTATACTGACATTTACTCCGATGGGCAATAATACTGGTACAAAGACTGTTGAGCTCATTATGCAGCAGGCACTCGAAGAGGTTGATGCTGACAACGGGCGACTGGCAAACTATTATGACTACACGACAGACCTTTATATGTACCGCCCGTTGGAGAACTATGCAGACCAGTATCAAACGTTAGCTCTGCCATTCTCGCTGACGAAGGATCAGGTGGCAGAGTCGTTGGCAAGCCCTACGGCAGGCATTGTGCCACAGCTGCGCCATATAACCAATGTCACCGTTGACTCTGAAGGGTATCTGAACATCACGACACAGCTGTCGGATAGCATCACGGCCGGTGAGCCGTACCTCATCAGTTGGCCAGATGGAGACGGGCAGGATTCATGGGAACCTTGCTTCCATGACGTCATCGTAGAGGATACGGTTAATTGTGTTACATCATTTGCTGATGTTGATGTCTATTCTGTTTATTATAAAACGGCAGTTACGGGAGGTGACAAGAATACGCTATTCCTTGGAAGTTGCAATAAGATATACTGGCCGTCGCAGGATGGTTGCATATCGGGTTATCGTATATTCTTCCGCAACAAGACCGCTTCACAGGTAAAGGGCATGAGACTTGATGGCTCAGAACAGGCTACGGGAATTGCCTCAATGGCTCCCGACCAGCAGGGACAGACAAATCTGGCCGGTGCGAAGTCGGCACTCAAGCTTATCGTTAACGGACATCCTGTCATCATCAGTGGTGGTAAAATCTTCAGCGTTGACGGAAAGCGCGTTAGCAAGTAAGATTGTCGCGCAGTAGCAAATGAGCTTCTTTTGTGTAGTAAATGAGTTTCTTTTGTATCGCAAATAAGCTTCTTTTGTGTAGCAAATGAGTTTCTTTTGTATCGCAAATAAGCTTCTTTCGTGTACCAAATAAATTTCTTTTGAATAGCAAATAAGAACAACATCACTCTGCCACACAGTTTTAACTTTGTGTTAATGTGTGGTGATTCATAAAGCGATGACGTGAAGAAAGTTGCATCTTCACGTCATCGCTTGCTTTTCCCTTGCTCCTACTTGGTGCATATTATATGCCGAATGACTTGATGATAATCAATAAATTATAATGATGCGGAATGTTTTTCGCAAAAGAAAGCCTTCGTTTGAGAAATATTTCTTAACTTTGTCCGCGGAATCGGTTGTTCTCGCAACAAATGCATTGAACCCGATGTAAGTAGAACTGCTCTTACTTCAATAGACACAGTCTTTTCAAGGAGAACACATACGAAGATATTAAAGGTGGGTTCTATTAATTCCCACCGTTACATTTTACTCAATCATGAAGCATGACGTTTTGTCATCTTTTGGGTTCTTTTCGGCTCAAACTGCCAACTCTTTCAGTCGTTATGCCAGCATAACTCCATCAAGAAGTTGACACTTTGCCCTCGAAAACAACATCAAAATCTGCCAAAGCGAATTAACAGAACACACCTAAAGCGTGAAAATACAGGAAGTCATTGACGCCCTTGAAGTGTTCGCGCCTCTGCCCCTGCAGGAAAGCTATGATAATGCTGGCCTGCAGATAGGACTGACGGAGGCCGACGTCTCAGGGGCATTATTGTGTCTGGACGTCACGGAGGATGTCATAGATGATGCTGTCCGCCGTGGCTGCAATCTTGTGGTGTCGCACCATCCGTTGCTGTTCCGTGGTCTAAAGACGATAAGTGACAACGACTACGTTCAGCGTACAGCGTGGAAAGCCATCAAGAACGACATCTGCATCGTATCCATGCACACAAACATGGACAACGCACACGGTGGCGTAAATCACATGATTGCCGAACTCCTTGGTCTCAATGACGTTGAGTTCCTTGCTGACGTGCGCACTGTCGCTGATCCTCGGGGAGGCGAGACGCCTGCAGAACAGCTTACAGGTGGCAGCGGAATAGTCGGTAATCTTCCGGCGCCTGTTGATGCTGTCGAATTCATACAGCGCGTCAAAGAGTTGTTCGGAGTGGAATGTTGCATGACGAACGAACTGCTCAGACGTCCCATACGTCGTGTCGCCGTATGCGGCGGAGCAGGTTCTTTCCTGCTGAAGGATGCCCTCCGTCAGAAGGCTGATGCCTTCATAACCGGCGAAATGCACTACCATGAGTATTTCGGCGTCGAGCAACTGATACAGATAATGGTTATCGGACATTACGAGTCAGAGCAATACACTACAGAGATATTCCGCCGACTGATATCAGAGAAATGTCCCGGGTTAGCTGTCTACGAGTACGGTTCGACCAATCCGGTACGTTATTGGTGAGCATAACAATATACAATACATATTAAATAAACATGGCAAAGAAAGCAAAGGAAATGACTGTTGAGGAGAAGCTCAAGGCTCTCTATCAACTGCAGACAACCCTCTCAGGCATCGATGAGAAGCGTGCACTGCGTGGTGAGCTTCCTCTTGAGGTAGAAGACCTCGAGGACGAGGTTGCCGGTCTGGCAACACGTATTGAGAAGATCACTAACGAAATAGATGAATTCGAGAAGGCTGTAGCTCAGAAACGCAACGACATAGAGCTGGCAAAGGAAAGTGTCGAGCGTTACAAGCAGCAGCTGGACACTGTCCGCAACAACCGTGAGTATGACACTCTGATAAAGGAAATAGAATTCCAGAACCTCGAGATTCAACTCTGTGAGAAGAAGATCAAGGAGGCTCAGGTGAAGGTTAACGACCGTACTCAGGACCGTGAACGTGCTGAGGCTGCTATGGCCGAGCGTAAAGCAGACCTCGATCACAAGCGTGCTGAGCTTGACGAGATTATGGAAGAGACACGTGCTGAGGAAGAGCAGCTTCGCGAGAAGGCTGACGATATAGAGCTGCGTGTAGAGCCACGTCTCCTACAGAGCTTCAAGCGCATCCGCAAGAATGCACGTAATGGCCTCGGCGTGGTATATGTGCAGCGTGATGCATGTGGCGGTTGCTTCAACAAGATTCCGCCACAGCGACAGCTTGACATAAAGATGCACAAGAAGATTATCGTCTGCGAATACTGTGGCCGCATACTTGTTGACCCAGAGCTTGCTGGCGTTAAGATAGATGCCAACGGCGAGGTTAAGCCTAAGAAAAAGCGTGCTATACGCCGTAAGTCGGTGGTAGAGACTCCTGCTGAGGATTAATGACAGCATGAAACACTACATACAAGAATAAGAAAAGAGGACACCTGTCGTGGGTGCCCTCTTTTTTTATGTCTCTACTGTATTTTGTGTGGATAGTATCATGTTACGGAGTTCTTTCAAGTAAGGAAGTGAAAGAGTAAGTAAGTGATAAGTGAAAAGTCCTGTCGGCTTGATGTCAGCAAGCTAAACGTCTTACTTTTCACTCGCTTTTTCTTATCACTTCCTTACTTGAAAGTGTTCGCCAAAAATATAAAACAAGGGGTATGAACCCATTATTTATATTTTTTTCGAACAAAAAATGCAATA
>R03__coassemble_567_pt1 | contig 20516 bp, 13 predicted proteins | sample R03__metabat2_low_PE_024 | metagenome-assembled genome bin R03 | reverse complement strand
GCCTTTTTGCATGGGTGATGGGTATTGAATGGCGAGGCCATCGGTAGCCTCTGAAATTATTATCGGTAGCGCCTTAAATTATTATCGGTAGCATGTCAGCGTGCCAAAGGTAGCATGTCAGGGCGCCAAATAGTGCCAATGGTGCCGTAATTACTCAGTCTTTATACAACAATTACTGAGTCTTTACATCGTAATTACTCAGTCTTTACAATATAATTACTGAGTCTTTATATTACCAAAGGCTACCGCTGGGGCGATGAGAAGCACTGTCTTGCGCCGTTATTTGTAGCCGGCAGGGTGCTTGTCCGATCTCGGACAATTCCTTCGGGGCTACCGCTGGTCCTGTTACTACAGCGCGTTGAGCACCTGTTCCTTAATCTGCTCGAGCTCGTCTTTCATCTTTACGACGATGTTCTGCATCTCGGCCTGGTTGCTCTTGCTACCCGTTGTGTTTATCTCACGGCCCATCTCCTGTGCTATGAAGCCTAACTTCTTGCCCACAGGCTCATCGAGTAGCATGGTGTCTCGGAAGTACTGGAGGTGGTTGGTGAGGCGCTGCTTCTCCTCAGAGATATCGAGCTTCTCGATGTAGTAGATGAGTTCCTGCTCCAGACGGTTGCTGTCATACTGTGCCTCGGGTATCTGCTGGAGGTTGTCGAGGATGCGCTGACGAATCTTCTCGACACGGCTCTGCTCGTAAGGCTCCAGCTCTTTCTGCAGCTTAGCGATATTGTCTATCTTCTCAGTGAACTTCTTCTGCAGGGCAGCACCCTCCTGACGGCGGAACTCGACAAGCTGGCTGAGAGCGTCGGCAATGGCCTGACGGGCCACTATCCACTCCTCGTCGGTGAGCTCCTCGACCTCGTTGCGACTCATGACGTCAGGGAGACGGAGCAGAGTAGTCCAGTCGAGAGGCAGGTGTATGTCCTTCGACTCGGAGATGCTGCTAATCTGGTTGTAGTAGAAAGCTACCATGTCGGCATTGACGGGAGTGGCTGTCGAGGCCTCGTCCTTATCAATCCAGATGGCGAACTCCACTTTTCCGCGACAGAGAGCGTCGGCAATCATCTGCCGAATCTCCATTTCTTTCTCACGATAAAGGGGTGCGATGCGCGTCGAGAGGTCAAGAGCTTTCGAGTTAAGCGACTTTACCTCGACGTTGATCTTTTTGTTCTCAAAGGCTGCGGCAGACTTGCCGAAACCGGTCATTGATAGTATCATTTTCGTTGTTCTACGTTAAATTTATGCAAAAGTACAAATTTTTTCAGAAAAAAGTAGTAAATTTGCAGAATAATTTTGATATTAACGAAAAAAACATGTCTTGCATACTGAATATTGAGACAAGTACGGACGTCTGCTCGGTGGCTGTGAGCGAGAATGGACACTGCATCTATCACGAGGAAGACAGGACAGGTCCGAACCATAACGAACGTCTCGGAACGTTCGTCGACGAGGCTCTCAGCTTCGCCGACAGCCATGCCATTCCGGTCGATGCCGTTGCCGTATCGATGGGTCCTGGCTCATACACAGGCCTCCGCATAGGCACGTCGATGGCGAAGGGCGTATGCTACGGCTTCGGCATTCCACTCATTGCGGTGCCTACGCTTGAGCTGATGTGCGTGCCGGTGCTGCTGCGTCATGACAATCTTCCTGACGACGCGCTGCTATGCCCGATGCTCGACGCACGCCGCATGGAGGTGTATGCCGGCCTTTACAGCCGTGCCCTGAAGCCTGTCCGTGAGATACGCGCCGACGTAGTGACGGCAGATACCTACCGTGAATACCTTGACCAGCATCCCGTGTACTTCTTCGGCAACGGCGCAGAGAAGTGCATGGCGACCATCAACCACCCCAACGCACACTATCTGCCCGACATCGAGCCGCTGGCAAAGAATATGTTCCCGCTGGCCGAACGTCGCCTCATGCGCAACGAGACGGAGGATGTGGCGTACTTTACTCCCTTCTATCTGAAGGACTTCGTAGCATTAAAACCAAAGAAACTCTTATGACCTGTAATGCATAATTACAGTGTACGAAATTGAAAACAAAATGAACATACCAGGAATGGACTACAACACACAGCGCTACAAGCTGCGCATGCCAGAATACGGCCGTAGCATACACGAGATGATAGGCCACTGCGTGCTCATCAAGGACCGCCGCGAGCGACAGCGATGTGCTGAGGCAATCGTGGCGGCAATGGAGAAGCTGAACCCCGAAATGCGGCAGCAGCAAGGCTACAAGCAAAAGCTTTGGAACCATCTCGCCATCATGAGCGACTTCAAACTGGACATCGACTACCCGTTCCCCGTAACCACTGCCGAGGAAATCGGTAAGCGTCCAAACAATGTGCCGTACTGCAAGAATCGCATTCCAGTACGTCACTACGGCGCACTCGTGTTCCAGTCGCTCGACCATCTTGTAAAGATGGAGCCAGGACCTGAACGCGACGAGCTGACACGACTTGTTGCCAACCAGATGAAACGCGACCTCATACAGTACGGAAATGCCGGCCCTGACAACGAGCGCATCATCTCTGACATTGCCCATTTCACAGACGGCGTGATACAGATAGACCCGAAGAAATTCCAGTTTGAGTTTATCAACCTCAACGAGAAGAAGAGCGACAAGAACAAGAAAAACAAGAAAAAGAAGTAGTCATGGACACATTCGTCATTGAAGGTGGACACCCGCTGCAGGGAACCATCACACCACAGGGAGCCAAGAACGAGACGCTGCAGGTGCTGTGCGCATCACTGCTGACAGCCGAACCCGTCAGGATAAGCAACATACCGGACATCCTCGACGTCAACAACCTTATCAGGCTGCTGACAGATATCGGCGTCAGAGTAACCCGACACTCACGCAACGACTACACATTCCAGGCGGACAGCCTCAATCTTGACTACCTCGGCAGCGACGAGTTTGTCAAGAAATGCTCGTCACTGCGTGGCTCTGTGCTCATGATAGGCCCGCTGCTGGGACGCTGCGGAAAGGCTGTCGTGGCCAAACCCGGTGGCGATAAGATAGGCCGCAGACGCCTGGACACGCACTTCCTGGGCTTCAACAAGCTCGGTGCCGACTTCCATCACGTTGAAGGACGTGACGTCTATGAGCTCAGCGCCGACCGTCTGAAAGGCTGCTACATGCTACTTGACGAGGCCTCGGTCACCGGAACGGCAAACATCATCATGGCCGCTGTCATGGCCGAAGGTGAGACAACCATCTACAACGCTGCCTGTGAGCCGTACCTGCAGCAGCTCTGCCGCATGCTGAACAGCATGGGTGCCGACATCACAGGCATCGGCAGCAACCTGCTGCACATAAAGGGTGTGGCGTCACTCCACGGCTGCGAGCACCGCGTTCTGCCGGATATGATAGAGGTAGGATCATTCATTGGCATGGCTGCCATGGTCGGCAACGGCATCCAGATAAAGAATGTGTCGCTCGAGAACCTTGGCATCATTCCTGATGCCTTCCGCCGATTGGGCATCGAGGTGATAGAGATGGGCGACGACCTCTTTATTCCGCATCATGACAACTTCACCGTCGACTCGTTCATGGACGGCACTATCATGACGCTGTCTGATGCTCCGTGGCCAGGACTGACGCCTGACTTGCTCAGCGTACTGCTTGTGGTGGCTACGCAGGCCAATGGCTCGGTGCTGTTCCATCAGAAGATGTTCGAGTCGCGTCTGTTCTTCGTTGATAAGCTCATCGATATGGGTGCACAGATAATATTGTGCGACCCGCACCGTGCCGTAGTGGTAGGACTGAACCATACCAAACGCCTGCGCCCCGGACGAATGACCTCGCCGGACATCCGTGCAGGCATAGCACTGCTCATAGCGGCTCTCTCTGCCGACGGCACATCGCGCATTGCAAACATCGCACAGATAGATCGCGGATACCAGGACATAGAGCAACGCCTCAATGCCCTTGGCGCAAAGATAACCCGACAGTAACCCCACACCCGTCACTAAAAGATTTATAATATTTTATTTGTGACTTAACAAAGCTGTCACCAACGATTTATAATTTTTTATTTGTTACTTAACAAAGCTCTAAACAACAATTTATAATATTTTATTTGTGATTTAACAAATCTGTCACCAACGATTTATAATATTTTATTTGTGATTTAACATGGCCGCAACCCAGCAGCAGACATACAGCATTGCACAGCCTCTTACCTGCGGTTCCACAGCAGGTAACATTCCCTGTTACCGCATCGGACGCATCGGAAAGCCGCACGGTGTGAAGGGCGAGCTACAGGTTCAGATTGACGATGATGTCTTCGACCGCGTCGAGGCGGAGTATCTCGTGCTGCTGATTGATGGCATCCTCGTCCCCTTCTTCATGGAGGAGTACCGCTTCAAGAGTGATGATGTCGTGCTCGTGAAGTTCTGTGACATCGACACTCAGGAGCAGGCACGCGAGCTGACAGGATGTGACGTATTCTTCCCGCGTAGCCTTGCGGAGGCCGACGAGCACGACCTGACATACGCCGAACTGGTGGGTTACACCGTCAAAGACTATATATATAATAAGGTAATAGGGCGAATTGCCGCCGTCGATGATGCGACAGAGAACATTCTCTTTGAACTGGAGGACGGCACGCTGCTACCTGCTCCCGACGAACTCATCGTCGATGTGGACACTGAGAGCCGCGCCATAACGATGAATATCCCAGAGGGACTGCTTAATTTGAATGATGATGAATAAGAAAGAAATATGTATCCTCGGCAGCACAGGCTCCATCGGAACGCAGGCGCTGGAGGTTATTGCAGAGCATCAGGACCTGTATAGCGTCTATGCGCTGACTGCCTATAACCAGGTGGAGCTGCTTGCTGAACAGGCACATAAGTTCCAGCCGGCAGCTGTCGTCATTGCCAACGAGGCTAACTACGACCGCCTCTGCGCGCTGATGACTGACTGTCCCGACATAAAGATATACGCCGGAGCTGAGGCGCTGGAGGAGATTGTAGAGGCAGAGCCTATCGACATGGTCCTCACGGCTATGGTCGGATTCGCCGGCCTGAAGCCTACCATACGTGCCATCCGTGCTCATAAGAAGATATGCCTTGCCAACAAGGAGACGCTCGTCGTAGCCGGTGAGCTAATAATGAAGCTGGCACAGGAGTGCCACGCCCCTATCCTACCGGTCGATTCTGAGCACTCGGCCATCTTCCAAAGCCTCGTCGGAGACGCCGACAACGAGATAGACAAGATTCTGCTGACAGCATCTGGTGGACCGTTCCGTAACTTCACGCTCGAGCAGATGCGCAGTGTGAAAGCCGCTGACGCACTGAAACACCCGACATGGGATATGGGCGCGAAGATCACCATCGACTCGGCATCGATGATGAACAAGGGCTTTGAGGTCATCGAGGCTAAGTGGCTGTTCGGCGTCGAGGCCGACCGCATACAGGTGTTGGTACACCCGCAGTCGATAGTTCACTCTGCCGTGCAGTATGTTGACGGTTCGGTAAAGGCGCAGCTCGGTGTCCCTGACATGCGATTGCCTATACAGTACGCCTTCAGTTTCCCACAACGACTGCCGCTGTCGGGTGAGCGTCTCGACCTGTTCAAGCACACGCTGGAGTTCTTCGAGCCAGACATGGAGAAGTTCCGCTGTCTCGCCATGGCTTACGAATCACTCCGCCAGGGTGGCAATATGCCATGCATAGTAAACGCAGCCAATGAGGTTGTCAACGCCGCCTTCCGCCACGACCAGTGCGGTTTCCTGCAGATGGGCGACATAATAGCAGAGACCATGCAGCGTGCCGCATACATCAAGGCCCCTACCCTTGATGACCTGCTTGCGACAGATGCCGAGGCAAGACGCATTGCCGCTGAGCTTTTAGGGAATAGGTAATAGGAAATAGGTAATAGAAGATTACTTTTTACTATGCTCAAGATTTGATTATTATGAAGAAAAGGATAATCGAAGAGAAGGGACTTGCTTTTGGCATACGCATCACAAACATGGTAAAAGTGCTAAAGAAACGCGGTGCAAGCGATAGTGTCCTTAACCAAATAGAACGTAGTGGTACAAGCATAGGAGCAAACATCAGTGAAGGTAGTTATGCTCAGAGTATCCCTGATTATATTTCCAAGCACTCTATAGCCCTGAAAGAAGCTAACGAAACAAAATACTGGCTGACAATATTGCACAGTTCAAAAATGCTAACAGAGGTAGAGTTTGAGTCTATGTTGTCAGATTTGATAGAGATAATAAAAATATTAACAAAATTAATCAAGACAAGCAAAGGTATAACCGGAAATAATTATCAGGAGCAACCTAATTGATGGAAATCTTCTATTACCTATTTCCTATTACCTATTTCCTAATTCAAATGGAAACATTTCTCATCAGAGCATTACAATTCATCGTGGCCATAACAATACTCGTGTTCCTGCACGAAGGAGGCCATTTCTTCTTCTCTAAGCTTTTTGGCGTCCGCGTCAATAAGTTCTACGTGTTCTTTGACTATAAGTTCAGCCTGTTCTCAACATACGCCGACTGGTTCCGCCGCTTGCGCGGAAAACCGCTGGCAAAGAAGAATGAGGACGGTGAATATGAGTACGAAGGCACCGAGTACGGCATCGGATGGATTCCACTTGGTGGATACTGCCAGATAGAAGGCATGATAGACGAGACTCAGCATGATGTCGAGAAGCTCAAAGAGCCTGCCAAGCCGTGGGAGTTCCGCGGCAAACCATGCTGGCAGCGTCTGCTCATAATGATTGGCGGCGTACTCGTCAACTTCATACTCGCACTCATCATATACTCTGCCGTGCTATACACATGGGGCGAAGACTATGTCGCTGTGAAGGACATGAAGATGGGTATGAAGTTCAACACAGAGGCAAAGGCACTCGGATTCCGTGACCATGACATCCTCGTAGGTACCGAGAAAGGCGAGTTCCGTGAGTTCTCGGCAGACGTACTGCGTGACATCTCGACAGCACACACTGCCAACATCATCCGCGACGGCAAGCCTCAGACCATCTCACTCCCTGGCGACATCAACCTGCTCGGTATGCTGAAGACCGACCCTGTCTTCGTCCGTCCGTTCGTACCTTGTGAGATTGACACCGTACTTGGTGACGGACCGGCACTGAAGGCAGGCATCAAGAAGGGCGACAAGATATTGTCGCTGAACGGTAAGAATGTCGATTCATGGAACGAATTCATGTATCAGAAGGGCATACTTGAAGACCGTCTGGCTGCTGCCGAGACAACAAAGGACAGCCTTGCAATACGTACCGTGACCGTTGTCGTAGAGCATGGGGCCGCAAATACCCAAGCAAAGCAATCAGCAAACACCCAACAACCAACACCTGCCACCCAAGTTAAGCAATCAGCAAACACCCAACAACCAACACCTACCACCCAACAACCAACACCTACCACCCAAGCACAGGCATCAAACAGCATCGACACACTGAAGATGGTGATGACTCCTGAGCTGCAACTCGGTGTCGGACAGACAACAATCTACTCTTACTACGAGCCTACGCACATCAGCTACGGCCTCCTGGAGAGTGTCCCTGCCGGCGTTAAGTATGGCATAAACGTGCTCAGCGGCTATGTCAGCGACCTGAAATACGTAGCATCGAAAGACGGAGCAAAGTCATTAGGAGGCTTCGGTGCAATAGGATCGCTCTTCCCACCGGTATGGGACTGGATGATGTTCTGGAAGATGACGGCATTCCTCTCTATTATCCTCGCCTTCATGAACATACTCCCTATTCCGGCACTTGACGGCGGACACGTGCTCTTCCTCATCTATGAGATGGTGACACGCCGTAAGCCAAGCGACAAGTTCCTGCTTAATGCGCAGTACGTCGGCATGGCTATACTCCTCCTGCTGATGGTCGTTGCCAACCTCAACGATGTCCTCCGCTGGTTAGGTTTCATGTAAATAAAACCGCAAGCACATCTGTCTGCAAGCGCCATCACATCTGTCTGCAACAACAAGCACATCTGCCTGTAAGTGCAAGCACATCTGCCTGCAAGCGCAAGCACATCTGCCTGCAAGCGCAAGCACATCTGTCTGTAAGCACAAGGAAGGCAGCGGTGCAAGCATCTGCACACTCAATTGTCCGATATCGGACAATCAATCCGAACGGGCACAAGCAGGGAGCAACCACAAACGCAAGCCCAAATAATTGACATACGACAACAAACTTTGAAACTGTAAGTAAAGAGCGGCTCTTTACTTACAGTTTTCTTTTTATTTCACCTTTTTTGTGTCATATTGTCACCTTTTACAAATAACAAAATAATTAAAACGAAGAAAAACGCCCAAAGATGTTGACAATTTGAAAGAAAATTAGTAATTTTGCAAACGATTTGTTAGGATAATTCACTACACACAAACAGAAAAGAACATGAAAAAGGGAAATGGATTGTACAATGCGGCATACGAGCATGATGCTTGTGGTGTCGGCATGGTGGTTAACATCCACGGAAACAAAAGCCATGAACTTGTCGATAACGCCCTCCGCGTGCTTGAAAACATGGAGCACCGAGGTGCAGAGACACGCGACAAGACAGGCGATGGCGCAGGCATCCTGCTGCAAATACCACATGAATTTATTCTCCTTCAGGGCATACCAGTGCCTGAGAAGGGCAAATACGGCACCGGACTGGTCTTCCTTCCAAAGGATGAGAAGCGTCAGGCAGAGATTCTCTCCATCATGATTGAGGAGATAGAGCGCGAAGGACTGACGCTGTCGCACCTCCGCAACGTACCGGTCAACGATGACGTTCCCGGCATCGGAGCCCGTGAGGTGCAGCCTGACATCAAGCAGGTGTTTATCACTGGCGTCTCTGACGAGAACGTGCCAGTATTCGAGCGCATACTCTACAAGATACGCAAGAAGATAGAGAACCGCGTCACCGACGAGGATTTCTACATCTGTTCGTTGTCAAACAAGGACATTATATATAAAGGTATGCTGACATCCGGTCAGCTGCGACGCTTCTTCCCAGACCTCTCAAACAACTATTTCACCAGCGGTCTGGCTCTCGTTCACTCTCGATTCTCTACCAACACCTTCCCGAAGTGGAAGCTGGCACAGCCGTTCCGTTTCCTCTGTCATAACGGCGAGATAAACACCGTGCGAGGAAACCGTGGCTGGATGAAGGCCCGTGAGAGTGTCCTCTCATCTCCCGCACTCGGCGACGTTAAGGAAATCAGCCCGCTGCTTCAGTCAGATATGTCTGACTCTGCCAGCCTCGACAACGTCTTCGAGTTCCTTGTCATGTCCGGAATGTCACTGCCTCAGGCCATGGCAATACTCGTACCGGAGTCTTTCAACGACAAGAATCCAATCTCAGAAGATCTCAAAGCATTCTATGAATACCACTCAATACTCATGGAACCATGGGATGGTCCGGCAGCATTGATGTTCTCTGACGGTCGCTACGCCGGCGGAATGCTTGACCGTAACGGTCTGCGTCCATCGCGATACACTATCACCAAGAGTGGCATGATGGTAGTAGCCAGCGAGGTAGGCGTTATGGATTTCGAGCCAAGCGACGTTGTCAGCAAGGGTCGTCTGCAGCCTGGCAAGATTCTGCTCATAGACACTCAGGAGGGCAAGATATACTACGACGGCGAGATAAAGGAGCAGCTGGCACACGAACACCCATACCGTCAGTGGCTCTCTACCAACCGCATACAGCTTGAGAAGCTCAAGTCAGGACGCAAGATAGATAACAGCGTCGAGCACTACGACAGCAAGCTGGTGGCCTTCGGCTATGGACAGGAGGACATCGACAAGACCATCATCCCGATGGCCGTTAACGGACAGGAGCCTGTGGCAGCCATGGGCAACGACACACCGTTAGCCGTTATCTCCGACAAACCACAGATATTCTTCAACTATTTCCGTCAGCAGTTCGCGCAAGTCACTAACCCTGCCATCGATCCGATACGCGAAGAGCTCGTCATGTCGCTAACCGAGTACATCGGCCGCGTAGGCTCTGGCATCCTCACCCCTGACGAGTCGAACTGTAAGATGGTGCGTCTGCCACAGCCAGTGCTTACCAACACACAGCTTGACATACTCTGTAACATACGCTATAAAGGCTTCAAGACCATCAAGCTGCCTATGCTCTTCGATATCAACAAGGGCGAGGCAGGCCTGCGAGCCGCTATCGATGACCTATGCAAGAAGGCAGCCGAGAGCGTCGATGAGGGTGTCAACTACATCATTCTCTCTGACCGCGACATTGACGTCGAGCATGCTGCCATACCGTCACTCCTTGCCGTAAGTGCCGTTCACCACTACCTCATCGAGGTCGGCAAGCGTGTGCAGACAGCCCTCATCGTAGAGTCAGGCGAGATTCGTGAGGTTATGCATGCCGCCCTGCTGTTAGGCTACGGTGCGTCAGCCATAAACCCTTACATGACATTCGCTGTCCTTGACCAGCTCGTCAAGACACATAAGATACAGGAAGAGTATGCCACAGCCGAGAAGAACTATATCAAGGCGGTTGACAAAGGTCTGAAGAAGATCATGTCAAAGATGGGCATCTCTACCATCCGCTCTTACCGCGGAGCGAAGATTTTTGAGGCTATCGGCGTCTCTGAGGAACTCCTTAAGAAATACTTCGGCACCGAGACAAGCACCATCGGAGGCATCGGACTGCGCGACATCGCACGTGATGCCATCGCTCTGCATGACGAAGCGCTGTCATATCTGCCACAGGACGTCACCGGACGTCTGCCTAAGACGATGCTGCCGAATAACGGACAGTTCAACTACCGTGAGGATGGCATCGACCACGCCTGGCGTCCTGAGACCATCGCCAACCTTCAGTTGGCCACCCGTCTGGGTTCTTACAAGAAGTTCAAGGAATGGGCTGCCATCGTCGATAAGAAGGAGAAGCCTATCTTCCTGCGTGACTTCATGGACTTCAAACGTGCCGCACAGCCTGTGCCACTGAGCGAAGTGGAGCCCGTTGAAAGCATTGTGAAGCACTTCGTGACAGGCGCCATGTCGTTCGGAGCTCTCTCTATCGAGGCTCACGAGGCTCTCGCGCTGGCCATGAACAAGCTCGGTGCACGCTCAAACACTGGCGAAGGCGGTGAGGACAATGCCCGCTACCACTCTGAGGTTGACGGCATCAGCCTGTCATCAAAGACGAAGCAGATAGCGTCGGGCCGCTTCGGCGTCACTGCCGAATATCTCGTCAACGCCGAAGAGATACAGATAAAGGTTGCACAGGGTGCCAAGCCAGGCGAGGGCGGACAGCTTCCTGGCTTCAAGGTCAATAAGATTATCGCCAAGACACGTAATGCCATCCCTGGCATCACACTCATCTCACCACCGCCACATCATGACATCTACTCCATCGAAGACCTTGCACAACTCATCTTCGACCTCAAGAACATCAACCCAACGGCTGCCGTGTCGGTAAAGCTCGTGGCTGAGAGCGGCGTCGGAACAATTGCTGCCGGCGTAGCAAAGGCAAAGGCTGACCTCATCGTAATATCAGGAGCAGAGGGCGGCACAGGTGCTTCGCCAGCGTCATCGATGCGTTTTGCAGGCATCTCGCCTGAGATAGGACTTGCCGAGACGCAGCAGACACTCGTCCTTAACGGACTGCGTAACCAGGTGCGTCTGCAGCCCGACGGCCAGCTGAAGACAGCCCATGACGTCATCATCATGGCTATGTTAGGCGCCGATGAGTTCTCGTTCGGCACGCTGCCGCTTATCGTTCTCGGCTGTCTTATGATGCGCAAGTGCAACACCAACACCTGTCCTGTCGGCGTTGCGACACAGGATGCGGCGCTGCGCGCTAAGTTCCGCGGACACTACGAGTATGTCGTCAACTTCTTCACATATCTTGCTGAACAGACACGCGAATACCTCGCAGAGATTGGCGTGCGCCATCTGAAGGACATCATCGGACGTACTGACCTCATCGAAGTACACCCTGCAGACCCTTCGACAAAGCAAGGCACCATTGATTTCTCACGTCTTCTCTACATGGAAAGCACCGACAAGCCTCTCTATTGGGACCGTGGCGCATTCACACATGTAGAGGGTGTCAAGGACTTTGATATCATCAAGGCTTGCGAGAAGAGCATCGAGACGGGCGAAGAGGTTAACCTTGACTACGCCATCAAGAACACCGACCGTGCCGTAGGCACTATGCTCTCGGGCGTCATCGCCAAGAAGTACGGTGAGGAAGGCATGCCTGACTCAACCATAAACATCAAGTTCAAGGGTTCGGCAGGCCAGTCGTTCGGCGCCTTTGCAGTAAAGGGCGTAAGCCTGAAGCTTGAGGGTGAGTGCAACGACTACTTCGGCAAGGGCCTCTCGGGAGGTCGTATATGCATCCTGCCTCCTGCACGCAGCTCACAGGACTTCGTCGCTGAGGACAACATCATAGCAGGCAACACAGGCTTGTATGGTGCCACCACGGGCGAGCTGTATGTCAACGGACGCGTCGGCGAGCGCTTCGGCGTCCGCAACTCGGGTGCCATTGCCGTCATCGAAGGTGCCGGCGACCACTGCTGCGAGTACATGACGGGCGGACGTGTCGTAGTGCTTGGTGAGACAGGCCGTAACTTCGCTGCCGGCATGTCAGGCGGTCTGGCTTACGTATGGGATAAGAACCACAACTTCGACTACTTCTGTAACATGGACCAGGTAGAGATTTCGCTCGTCGAAGAGGCATCGGCCCGCAAGGAGCTTCATGAGCTCGTACGCCAGCACTACCTATACACCGGCTCGGCACTGGCACGTCGCATGCTTGACGACTGGAACCGCTACATCGAGGACTTCATACAGGTGACACCTATAGAATATAAGCGTGTGCTGCAGGAAGAGAAGATGCGACAGCTCCAGGAGAAGATAGCTAACATGCAGTTGATTAACAATTAAGAAGCCCCACCTAACCTCCCCAAAGGGGAGGAACTTTTAATAGTTCTGCTTCTTTGAGGAGGTTAGATGGTTTATAGTATAATCCTATTAAATATCGAGACAACCCACTGCTCGCAAAAACATATAAAATCACCTCCCCTTTGGGGAGGAAGGGTGGGGCTACCATTATGGGAAATCCAAAAGCATTTATGACCGTGCCTCGCAAGGAGGCTGGTTACAGACCAATATACGACCGTGTCCGCGACTTCAGCGAAGTTGAACAGACACTCAATACCCACGACCGTAAGGAACAAGCATCACGTTGTATGGACTGCGGCGTGCCTTTCTGCCACTGGGCTTGCCCGCTTCACAACAAGGCTCCCGAGTGGAATGACGCTCTCTACAAGGGCGACTGGGAGCTTGCTTACCACCGTCTTAACGCCACAAACCCATTCCCTGAGTTCACCGGACGTATCTGTCCGGCACTCTGCGAGAAGGCTTGTGTGCTTAATCTTACTGACCATGCACCGACGACAAACCGCGAGAATGAGGCGGCAATAACAGAGGCTGCATGGCGCGAGAACTACATCAAGCCACAGCAGTACCAGCGCAACGGCAAGACAGTGGCTGTCATCGGCGCCGGACCTGCCGGCCTCGCAGCCGCCAATGCCCTCAACAAGCAGGGCTACAAGGTTACGGTGTTCGACAAGAACGAGGCTGCCGGCGGCCTTCTGCGTTATGGCATTCCGAACTTCAAGCTTAACAAGTCGGTCATCGACCGCCGCATAAACCTCCTCGTCGAGGAGGGCATCGAGTTCAAATACAATACTCCTGTAACATTCGAGGGTGACACTGTAAGCACCCAGGACATGGAGGAGAAGGTGGGCAAGTATGATGCTTACATCATCTCTACCGGCACACCGCAGGCCCGCGACCTCAAGATTCCAGGCCGTGAGCTGGAGGGTGTTCACCTCGCCCTTGAGCTCTTGTCGCAGCAGAACCGTGTGCTGACAGGCGAACTGGAGGCCGACTCGAAGGAGAAGAAGGTGTTCAAGACGTCTCAGCAAGGCGAGCAGGGACAGCCGGAGCCACGCGTTACGGCAAAAGGAAAGAATGTCTTGGTAATCGGCGGAGGTGATACGGGCTCTGACTGCATAGGCACCTCGCACCGTCAGGGCTGCAAATCGGTGACGCAGATAGAGATTATGCCGAAGCCGGTAGAAGGTCCTGAGGATCCGCAGAACCCTTGGCCGAACTGGCCACGAACACTAAAGACGACATCATCGCATGAGGAAGGCTGTGTGCGCCGCTGGAACATCAACTCCTTGGAGTTCCTCGGCGAGAACGGAAAGCTTACGGGTGTCCGCGTGCAGCCTATCGACTGGAAGCCGAACCCAGAGGGTGGACGCCCGCTGATGGTAGAGGCCGGCGAGCCGGAGATTATCAAGGCAGAGATTGTCTTCCTCGCAATGGGATTCCTGAAGCCTCAGCAGCCGCAGTTCCCCGATAACGTCTTCGTATGCGGCGACGCAGCAAATGGCGCCAGCCTTGTAGTGCGTGCCATGGCATCGGGCCTTGACGCAGCCAAGAAGGATAATGGATTCCTCAACGCATAATGCATATTTCTGCTCACATGAGCAGGCAGAACAAATAATTATGCATTATGGATTATGAATCATGCATTACAATAATGCATTAACAAAGATACTCTCATTTCCCTTTCATGAGTGACGGCAGCTCCGCTGAATAGCGATTCAGCAGGCTGCCGTTTTTTATGTCTTGTAACGTAATATGCTACCTCTTATGCCGTAATATGCTGCCTTTTACGACGCAATATGCTGCCTTTTACACCATAACATGCTACCTTTTACACCATAACATGCTACCTTTTACACCATAACATGCTACCTTTTACGCCGTCAAACAATACGGATGACGACACAAGAAAGAGTTTCTGACAATGTGAAGACTGAGTAATTATACAGTAAAGACTGAGTAATTACACCGCAAAGACTGAGTAATTATACGGTAAAGACTGAGTAGTTACTGTATTATATTATAAAAACAAAATTATAATAAGGAGCCTTTTAGGCTATAACTCAATACCCGCGAGAAGATAATTCAATAGCCGCGAGAAGATTTTCCAATAGCCATGGGAAGATATTCCAATACCCGTGAGAAGATATTTCAATAGCCGTGAGAAGATTTTCCAATAGCCGCGAGAAGATTTTCCAATAGCCGTGAAAGGATTTTTCAATACCCGCGAGGCATCGAAAAGCTACCTTTCAAGGTCATTTCAGCAAGCTATCGAACAGCTGAAGCCATTGATTCATAATGTGTTGCTGACTGAATCGCTGTGCCGACTGCCGTGCGGCCTCGCCCATGCGGCAGCGGAGGGCATCATCGTCCATGAGCTGTGAGAGGCGGCTGACGAACATGTGGTCGTCGTCGTAAGGCACGATGAAGCCGGTCTCTGCGTCAGCTATTATCTCGCGCGGCCCATAGGTGCAGTCGAAGGCAACGGCAGGCATGCCGCATGTCTGTGCCTCGATGAGCACCAACGGCATGCCCTCGTGGCGCGATGTCATCAGGCAGATGCTGGCGTTGGCATAGTATCGTGCCACATCGTCTGTCGCCGGATGCAGCGTGACGCACTGCTGCAGATTGTCATCGTTAATGATGCGCGCCAGCTGCTGGTGCTCGGGACCGTCGCCGACGATATCGAGCATCCACCCAGGGTGAGTCTCAGCAGCCTCTTTCCACAGCCGCAGCATGCGCGGGAAGTCCTTGACGGGCACGAGGCGTCCTATGGCGAGGCAACGGTGCGACGTCATGTCGGCAGTCGTGCCTGTCAAGGTTGTGAAGTTACTGATAACCTCTGTTCGCCTTGCAAGATGACGGAAGGCCTCGGCATCGTTGTCAGAGAGGCATACGACGCAATCGACACGCTGCGCAGCACGCTGCACAAGGCGGCGGTGACTCATATCGCTTAGCGTGTGATGGTTCTCGAAGACGGACGTGCCGTGCCATCCCGAGTAGGACGCCAGGAATGCTCCCGCCACCCAGGTATATACCGTGATGTCGGGGTTAATATGCCTGATAAGCCGCCGGAACCTCCACCACACGATGGCAAATCCCGCCAATGGGTGTCCGAACGGTGCATCAATCCTCACCACACGCACACGGCTGCTTAGCTTGTATGCCACGGGCAGTTCGTCATGCCACAGCAATACAGCCACCACATCGTGACCGCCATGGTCGGCGAGATGGTTCATCTTGTCGCACAGGATGCGCTCCATGCCACCCCTTGCCGACAGTTTCTCAATGATGTAGGCTATTGTCATGTCAGAGTTCTCCTGCCTGATATTTGCGTATGATGAGTTTAACGATGTCGCGAGGATAACGCAGCAGGCAATAAAGAAGGAACGTCGTGCTGAGTCGCATGCTGCGCATCTCATGCCAGCAGGCACACGCCAGACGTGGCTGCCCCTTCATGATGGCAGTTATAAAAGGCCGCATCATGCGGCTATGTATGTGTCGGATGCCTCTCTCTCTGAGGAAATGGTTAGCCCGTGCAGCCTCACGTGTCGCGTGCAGCGAGCTCTGCCGGCCTGTTAGCTTTGCCGTGCTGTCGGCGTGGTTGCCAATGCAGTAGCAGCAATGGTTATAGACAGCGATGGTCTTGGCATAGTATCCGACCTGCGATGTAAAGAAGATGTCGTTAAGCTTCAGTGTCTCGCTGAAGCGTATGTCATGCTCCGCGAGCAACGAACGGCGTATGGCACGGCACCAAGGCTCAGTGAAATAATAGCGCAGGTGCTGCTCCTGCCACTCACGGTCGGTGCTGGCGATGATGCGGTTGAGCTGGTTTGCGCGCCATGACGGCTGCCCCGTTGACAACTCGATGCTGTCGGCATTGAAGAAAATCATATCGTCCGACGCCGTCTTCAGATAGTCGAGGAAGTCAGCGAAGGACGGATGGAAGAAGTCGTCGCTATCGGCAAAGATGACATAGTGCCCCTCGGCCTGCTCCAGCGCCTTGTTGCGTGCCCAGCCAGCTCCACGGCCCTCGTCGTCAACGACTACCACTGTCTGCACGTCGGGACACTGTGGTATCGACGCAAGACATCTGTCGAGCCACTCCTGCTGACCTCGATGAGGTATGATGATTGAGACGTATGGCATACTTAACGAACGATACCTATTTTCGTGACAATACCCTTGCTGCCCTCAGACGTAGCGATGCAGACCATGTAAACGCCCGACGCAACCTTCCGGCCCTGCTGGTCGCAGCCGTTCCACTGATACGATCCGCCCGTGCAGATGCCTTCATGTACAAGCTGTCCGGACGATGTCATAATCTTTATCTGTGCATCGTTGGTGACGCCGACTATCGTTATCATGCCCGTAAAGTCGGGTGTGACGGGGTTAGGGTATGCATATACGTTGTCCTTCGTCATCTCTCCGCTGTCGTCGATGACATAGCTTTGGTACGAACACAGACCTTTATCGGTTGAGATAAATACCTCGCCGGTGGACTTGTCAAGCTTTATGTCGGTGATGTTGTCAGAGGGTAGCGGCGTGTTGTCGGTGGTGAAGTGATACTGCTCGGTATTGCAATCAGAGCTGATGACATATATGCCGCTGCCCGATGTGCCCAGCCACTTGCTGTTGGCGTTATCGACAGCCACACTCTGGATGTCTATTCCGGTGAGCAGATAGTCAGCATAGTTGGTGCCATCGTTACGCGGAACCTTGTGCTGCGTCATCACCTCATTGCCGCTGACGATATCCGACGCGCTGATATAGAATGGCCCGAGCTTCGTTGCCAGCCACACGTTGTTCTGCTTGTCCTCGGCCATCGTGCGCATATAATTAAGGTTATACGACGTTCCGTCTTGGTTTACGAAGTTGTCGTAGCGCTTCAGGACGTCGGTCTTCGGATTGTAGCAGAAGATTCGGCCATACTCATAACGGGTGCTGCAGAACCATATGAGGCCTCTGGAGTCAACAAACATGCCTTCGCAGCAGTCGGCGTACTTGTCTGTAAGGAGGTCAGAGTGGTTGTATTTTGACCACTCGCCGGAGGCGCTGAGCATGGCGATGTACGGGCTGCCGTAGCTTACGAGCCATAGATTGCCACTGCTGTCAAAGCACATTGACGACACGATGTTCTGCGTCTCTGAGCCGTCAGTCTTGGCATACGATGTCCGGTCGTAGTATTTCACGAACTTATTGCCCTGGAACTCGTACAGCCCGCTGAAGGCACCGACAAAGAGATGGCTGGCATTCTTTGGGTCAACGGCAACGCACTGTGCACAGTTGTAATAGCTGCATGCCGCTGTCGAGATGTTGTTCTCGAGCTGCGTCCACGTCGTTCCGTCGTATGACTTGACGTTGCCGGGATGTAGCAGCGTGCCCACCGTCTCAACGCTGTATTGCCCGTCGGCACAGTATATGATGCCGTCGTTTATTGTCAGGCGCCACCAGTAGTCGGTGTTGGGGCCGTCAGGCTTTACGCCTGTGCTGGCGGCGGTGTATGTTCCGTCGGCCTCTTTCTTATACTTGACGAGCTTGCTGTCGCTGTCGGCTGCCCAGTAGCAGTTGTTATGAGTGTCGGCGATGTACTGGCTGGTTGTCTTAGGGGTATAGCCGCCCGTGTTCTGCCAGTTGCTCTTGTCGAGCAGATTGGCAGTCAGCGCGGCACGCAATGTGCCTTGCGACGGTGCAGCAGCATAGATGTAGCTGCCCTCGACGTAGCAGTAAGAGACGCTGTAGCCAAGGTTGTAGGTATCAGCGATATACTCGTCGCCGACGTTGAGCTTGATAATGCCGAAGCCTGTCGATAGGTATGCGTGTTTTCCATTTACGTAGATGTCGTTGACGGTCTTATCGCCGGTCATCTGTTTATCACGGTAGTCGATGATTGTCGTGACATCCTGACTGAGCGAGAGGATGTCGATGGCGTAGTCAGCGTATGTTATGACGAGGCGCTTTGCCTGCGGCACCCATGCTATGTGCTGTATGTTGCTGCCCGAAAGGCATGTGGTCTTGTTGTATTCGGTTAGCGAATTGTCGTTGACGTTGTATGAATAGAGGTTGCCAGAGGCAAGGACAAAGACGTCATCGCCTGCGGGAACAATCTCCGTGACATTGCTGTAGCAGGGGTAGAGGCGCCAGGTTCCGATGGCATCGGCCATGGCACTGACGGGCAATATCATCAGCATCAGGGCTAAAAAGAATGATGTCAGCAGGTGTTTTTTTATCATGTTGTCAAGTCGTTCTCACCGGAAAGTGTTATTATTTACTGAATTCTCGCACAGTTTAAATGCTCGCTAAGTCTTTTATTATCAAGAATTTAAGAAGTTTATTCGTTGAATTGTCAAGAAGATTTAGAAGTTTGAAATAATATCTCAAAATGAGATTTTATTTCCTTCTAACCTTTCTTAATCATTCCATTCTGGCTTCTTTAATTCTATAATTCTTGACAAAAAAAGGGAGCGAAAGTTCAGTTATCTACTGGTTAACAGAAGGTCATACCCACATCTCTACCCACATAATATTTGCTTTCGCTTATAAAATGTAGTACCTTTGCAGTCGGAAACATTTGCGTATGGGGAATGTGTTCCTGTCATTCGCATTAATCTTTTATACCTCCTTCACTTATTTCACGCTGCAGACGCTCGTTGTACTCGGTACGCTTGGCGTCTGAAAGCCATCCCCATCGGTTGAAGTACATTATTATATTATGCACGTGTATGATGAAGAGACGGAGGCTGCGGTGTGACGCACGCGAGAACTTATGATATACGGGAAGGCATGGGTAGTATAGTGTCTTGTACTTGTCGTGCAGGCGGCGGGTGATGTCAATATCTTCGGCGTACATGAAGAAGTGCTCGTCGAAGAAGTTTATCTCCTTGACTGCCGAGACGCGGAAGAACATGAAGCATCCCGAAAGGTACGGAACGTTGAGTATCATCTGAAACTTTGAGTCCATGAGCTCAAACCTTGCGTTGCGCTTCTTTATAAGGAAACGCGGCATACAGAAGCGTCCGAAGATGTCAATAGGTGCCGGCAGCATCTTCGCCAGGCGTTGTATGTTGCCGTTAGGATATTGTATCTTAGGCATCATGTGTGCCACATCGTCGTGCTCGTCCATATATTTGGCAAGGGCAGGGACAACGCGTGGGCCGAACCATACATCAGGATTAACCACGATGTGGTATTTCGCTCCGAGGTTAGCGGCCTCGCGCAACGCCACGTTATGACCTCCACCATACCCGTTGTTGTCATGACGTATGTACAGCATTTGGAACCCATTGGCAACCTTCTCCTTAAGCAACGGCTCGCCGGTGAATACTCGGTTACGGAACTCATTGAGCTCTCGCTCCAGGTCGGGCATAATGTCAGCACTGTGGTCGATAACATACACCTTGTCAACCGGCGACGCGAAGAGGCTTCGCAACACAGGTTCGATGTCGAGCAGATGATGGTTGTATGTTACTATTGATGCTGTTATCATGTTTCGTTTGGTGGTGAGTGGTAGCTGGTGGGGTGGCTGGTGCTGGGTGGTGGGTGATAGGTGGTGGGTGATGGATGATGGGTGTTGGGTGGTAGGTGATGGG
>R03__coassemble_547_pt1 | contig 20957 bp, 12 predicted proteins | sample R03__metabat2_low_PE_024 | metagenome-assembled genome bin R03 | reverse complement strand
ACCCTACCCTCCCTCGACATTATCTTCCTTGACCCAGCCCGCCGCGACACGCACGGCAAGAAGACCTATGCCATCACCGACTGCACTCCCGATGTCACCACCATTCTGCCTATGCTGCTCGGCAAGGCGCACTTCATCGTCGTCAAACTGTCACCGATGCTCGACCATCGCGAGGCCATCCGACTGCTTCAGCATGTGCGTGAGGTACACATACTCTCCGTGCGTAACGAGTGTAAAGAGACGCTTCTCGTCATCACGCAGCAGCCGTTGCCGGCACGGCTCGTATGCGTCAACGACGCCACCGTCTTCGAAGCACCTCTCGACAGCCAGCAGCCGACGCCTGTCCTCGCACCTGGCAACACCCCCACAACCATCTTCATCCCTAACGCCTCAATAATGAAGGCCGGCTGTTTCGCTGCCCTTTGCAACGCCTACGGCCTCGCCGCCCTCGACCATAACACACACATCTTCACCCCACTGCCATTGTCCGATCTCAGACAAGCATCCAGCAACGCTGTCAACCCGCTGCCGTCATTCCCCCGACGCATATTCACCATCACGGCCCTCACCACCCTCAACAAGCGCGAGCTGCGGCAAGCGCTCGCCGGAGTGACACAGGCTAACATCGCCGTGCGTAACTTCCCGCTGTCTGCCGACGCCCTCCGAGCCAAGCTGCGCAGCACCATAAAGCTGCGCGACGGCGGCGATACGTACATCTTCGCAACAACCGTCGCAGCGCAGCATGTGCTGCTCATCTGCCGTAAAGCATGCCTATAACACATCAGTAACTACCTGATGCCACATTGAAAAGCACCCGATAACACCCCGAAATATTAAAAAGTCCTTATTTTTCTGCCGTATTAGCTGTTTTCTCGCATATTTTTATTAATTTTGTACCGGTGTATGCGTGCGCGCACACGATAACACCTCATTTATCTAACGACGAAACAGTAACCTAAACAACAATATGGCTGACGAACTTGAACTACAGGAACCCCTCACCGAATACACCGACGACAACATCCGAAAACTATCGGATGTCGATCATATCCGTACCCGCCCGGGCATGTACATAGGCCGTCTCGGCGACGGCACACATGCCGAAGACGGCATCTACGTACTGCTGAAGGAGGCCATCGACAACTCCATCGATGAGTTCCGCATGAATGCCGGCAAGCGCATCGAGGTTGATGTGTACGGCCCCGACAACGAGATAACATGCCTCGGCGATAAACCTGCCGAGACACGCGGTGCCATCGCCATCCGCGACTACGGCCGTGGCATTCCGCAAGGCAAGATGATTGAGGCCGTCTCGCAGCTCAACACGGGCGGCAAGTACGACTCAAAGGCGTTCAAGAAGTCTGTCGGCATGAATGGTGTCGGCGTCAAAGCAGTCAACTTCCTGTCCACGCGCTTCGAGGTACGAAGCTTCCGTGACGGCACCATGCGACGCGCATACTTCGAGCGCGGCATACTGAAGGAGGACGAGACGGCAGCCACCGAGGAGGAGAACGGCACATTCATATTCTTCGAACCGGACGATACTCTCTTCCTGAACTATAGCTTCCAGAACGACATCATCTCTGAGATGCTCCGCAACTACACATACCTCAACAGCGGACTCATCATCATGAACAACGGCAGACGCATAGCGTCGCGCAACGGCCTGGAGGACCTGCTGAAGGACACGATGTCGTCTGACTCGCTATACCCTATCATACACGTCAAGGGCGAAGACATTGAGATAGCCTTCACACATGCCAACCAGTACGGCGAGGAGTACCACTCGTTTGTCAACGGACAGCATACGACGCAGGGCGGAACACATCAGTCGGCATTCAAGGAGCACATCGCAAAGACGCTCCGCGACTATTTCCAGAAGAACTTTGAGTTCACTGACATCCGCAACGGCATCGTGGCAGCCATCGCCGTGAACGTCGAGGAGCCGATGTTCGAGTCGCAGACGAAGATAAAGCTGGGCTCTACGGAGATGTCTCCGGATGGCGTCAGCATCAACAAATATGTCGGAGACTTCATACATACTGAGGTTGACAACTTCCTACACCGTAATACTGACATCGCTGACGTTATACTTGAGAAGATAACATCATCCGAGAAAGAGCGCAAGGCAATGGCCGGCGTGGCGAAGATAGCTCGCGAACGTGCCAAGAAGGCTAACCTCAACAACCCTAAACTGCGCGACTGCCGCGTCCATTACAGCGACTTCAAGAATCCGCTGAAGGAGGAATCAAGCATCTTCATAACCGAGGGCGACTCAGCATCGGGATCTATCACGAAGTCACGCAACGTCAACACGCAGGCAGTATTCTCGCTGCGTGGAAAGCCACTCAACTCATTCGGTCTCACAAAGAAGGTCGTTTACGAGAACGAGGAGTTCAACCTGCTGCAGGCAGCCTTAGACATTGAGGACGGCCTCGACTCTCTCCGATACAACAAGGTCATCGTCGCCACCGATGCCGATGTAGATGGTATGCACATACGTCTGCTTACCATAACCTTCTTCCTGCAGTTCTTCCCAGAGCTGATACGTAAGGGACACGTCTATGTCCTGCAGACGCCGCTGTTCCGTGTGCGCAACAAACGAACGAAGATAAAGGACAAAGACGTCGTCAAGCAGGAGGACGAGAAGCTCAAGGCACGCAACGAGAAGCAGAAAGACTTCATCACCCGCTACTGCTACAGCGACGAAGAGCGGCAGCAGGCCATCAGGGCACTGGGCCCAGACCCTGAGATAACGCGCTTCAAAGGCCTCGGAGAGATTTCTCCGGATGAGTTTGCCGGCTTCATAGGTCCTGACATCCGCCTTGAGCAGGTTACTCTCCGACAAGAGGATCAGGTACAGAAGCTCCTCGAATACTATATGGGCAAGAACACCATGGAGCGTCAGAACTTCATCATCGACAACCTTGTCATCGAGGAAGACATACCCGAAGACGAGGATATCTACGACTAATGCCGCATGTATGTGCAACAACCTCCACACTGCACCATATATTTATAATATTTTGTTTGTGATTTATAACATCACAAACCAACACACCCTACGATTCCTTTCGTGATTTATTATGCGTAACATCATAACAGCACTACTCATCACCATCACCCTGAACGCCTCTGCACAGATGAAGATAAACATGGGACCCGGCTCGCCGCTGCACAAGCTACAGATTGCCGAGCTCGCCATCGAGAACCTGTACGTTGACTCGGTCAATGCCAACAAGGTCGTCGAAGACGGCATACGGGGCATGTTGTCAAAGCTCGATCCGCACTCTTCCTTCTCAACAGCGAAGGAGACAAAGGAGCTTACAGAACCGCTGCAAGGCAACTTCGACGGCATCGGAGTACAGTTTAACATGGTTGACGACACGCTGATGGTCATCCAGACCGTTCACGGCGGACCGTCAGAGAAGGTCGGAGTGCTCGCCGGCGACCGCATCATTGCCGTCAACGACACTGCCATTGCCGGCGTCAAGATGTCACGGACGGACATCATGAAGCGTCTGCGTGGCAAGAAAGGCACTAAGGTTAACATCACCATAAAGCGCAACGGAGAGCGCAAGCCACTCGCCTTCACCATCACACGCGATAAGATTCCGGTGAAGTCAATGGACGCCGCATACCTCATAAAGCCAGGACTGGGATACATACGCTTAGGAAACTTCGGCGCCACGACATACAAAGAGATGATGCAGGCACTCGACTCGCTCAAGCTTGCCAGTGAAACAGCCATGCTAAACGCCACCTCCCAACACCCATCACCCAACACCCAACACCCATCACCCAACACCCAATTCAACCTCATCCTTGACCTCCAGGACAACGGAGGAGGATACCTCTCGGCCGCAGAACAGATTGCCAACGAGTTCATGCAAGAGGGCGACCTGCTGGTATATACTACCGGACGCGCCGTGCCCCGACACGAATCACGCGCCAACGGCTCAGGACGCATACAGCAGGGCAAGGTCGTCGTGCTCGTAAATGAATACACGGCATCGGCTGCCGAGATTGTCTCCGGAGCAATACAAGATCAGGATCGCGGCACCATCGTGGGCCGACGGACCTTCGGAAAAGGTCTTGTGCAACGCCCTGTAGAACTCCCTGACGGCTCTATGATACGCCTCACCGTGGCTCATTACTACACGCCATCGGGCCGTTGCATACAGAAGCCGTTCAAGCCGGGCGACAAAGCAGACTATGACATGGACTTCGAACAGCGACTGAAGCATGGCGAACTGACCTGTCGCGACTCCATTCACTTTGCCGACTCGCTGCGCTTTGAGACGCTACGCGAACACCGTGCCGTCTATGGCGGTGGCGGAATAATGCCTGATGTGTTCGTTCCGCTCGACACACTTCAATACACTCGCTTCCATCGCAGCCTTGTTGCGAAGAGCATCGTGACATCGGCCGTCCTCAAATACATAGACAAGAACCGCAAAGCCTTGAGCAAATACCGCGACATAGCAGACTTCAAGGCTCGCTACACCGTGCCGCAGTCGCTTCTCGACGATATCTACGCCGAGGGCAAGAAGCAGAAGGTTGAGCCAAAGGATGATGACGAGCGCAGCCGCACCGAGCCGTACCTGAAGGCCCAGCTCATGGCGCTGACAGCCCGCGACCTATTCGATGAGTCGGCGTACTTTGAGATAATGAACCCTTACAACCACACCTACGTTGCCGGAATGAAGGCAATAGAGAGCCCAACCCCCTCATCCCTCCCATAGGAGGGGAGTAATTTGCAACAACCATCTGCACCTATCACAGCCGTAAATAATAAAAAACAAGCACACAATGTCTAAGCATACTATTCCCCTCCTTTGGGAGGGGCTGAGGGGTGGGGCTCTATTTCTCATCCTCACCCTTATCCCCTTAACCCCCACCCGTGCCGATGAAGGCATGTGGACACTTAGCAACCTGCCGCAGGCAGCTTACGAGAAGATGCAACTCGAAGGTTATCATCTGCCTTACGGACAGCTGTATAACGACTCAAACGCTATCGTCAAGGCCGTCGTAAACTTCGGCGACTTCTGCTCAGGCGTTGTCGTCTCGCCCGATGGCCTCATCTTCACGAACCACCACTGTGGCTTCGATGCCATCCGAAAACATTCTACTGTCGAGCACGACTATATGCTCAACGGATTCTATGCACAGAGCTATGACGAGGAACTGCCTAACAAAGACCTCTTCGTGTCGTTCATGGTGAGCCAAAAGGATATCACCAGCGAGGTCCTGGCGCGTGGCATACGCACCATGGACCGCACCGCGCAGGACAGCCTCCTCAACGTCATGGAGAACGAAGAACAGGAGAAAGCCATCGCCAGAGACAGCACGCTGCGCGTCGAGCTGAAGCCTTTCTACGAGGGAAACAGCTACTATCTGACCACCTACCGTGACTTCGACGACGTCCGTCTGGTATTCGCCATCCCTAAGTCCATGGGCAAGTTCGGCGGCGAAACAGACAACTGGATGTGGCCACGACAGACATGTGACTTCTCGGTCTTCCGCGTTTACTGCGATCCGAAGACTGGCGGACCGGCCGAATACAGCGAGGACAACGTGCCATATCATCCTGATGTGTATGCCCACGTGAGCCGCGACGGCTACAAAGAGGGCGATTTCGCCATGACAATGGGTTATCCTGGCTCGACAGAACGCTACCTCTCGAGCTACGGCATACAGCTGATGCGCGACTGCGAGAATGCTCCGCGCTATCAGGTGCGTACCGTCCGGCAGGACGTGATGCTGCGACACATGCGCGCTGACGAGGCCGTTCGCATCAAGTACGACTCAAAGTACGCCCACTCGGCAAACTACTGGAAGAACGCTCTCGGCATGAACAAGTGCATCGACTCTATCGGCATCATAACCATGAAGCAGCAGCACGAACGCCTCATCGAGGCCTTTGTCGATACGCTTCCTAACAAGACAATACAGGACGGAGTAGATATCTCGCAGCTTGACCTTAAGCGTCTCAGCGCGCTCTACGGCAAACTGTCAGTTAAGCAGAAGGCCCGCACCATATTCAACGAGACCTTCCGCCGCACCAGCGAGATTGTCTCACGTGCCATGCAGTTCGCTATGGGAGCAACGATACATGGCGATTCGCGTACGCCGAAGAAGCAGTTCAACCGCTTCGACGACAACAGCAGCGAGTGGGATCTTGCCACCGAGAAGGAGATTCTCGTTGCCTTGCTGCGCAACTACGGCCGTCAGGCGTTGCCGGAGTATATCCCTGACTTCTACAAAACCATCGGCGACGACTACGAGGGGTATGTCGATAAGCTCTACAACTCTATGCTTATGTCACCGGCTCCTATCTATTTCAACCAGAAGAAGGTGAAAAAGCAGATAGAAAAGGATGCTGCAATACAGATGGGACAGGACCTTCTGGCTGTCCAGCAGCTCATAATGAAGGGCACACAGGAACTTAACGACTCCATCCGTGAGCAGGAACGGCTGCTCTGCGCAGCAAAGGTGCGCATGGAGATGGATATGCCGCACTACTCGGACGCTAACTTCACGCTGCGCATGTCGTACGGACAGGTAGGCGGATACATGCTCAACGGTCAGCCGTCCGGCTACTATACCGACCCGCAGTCGCTATACAAGAAGATGCAGTTAGGCAACGAAGAGACTGCCGGCAACAACTATAACTTCGAGTACTTTGCAGAACCTGTCATGCACCAGCTGTTCTCTGGCAACGACTTCGGCTCATATACAGACCCTCAGACAGGCACGATGAACCTCTGCTTCCTTACCAACAACGACATCACAGGCGGCAACTCAGGCTCGCCGGTGTTCGATGGTGACAACCGTCTGATAGGCCTTGCCTTCGATGGCAACTGGGACTCGCTCTCCGCCGACATCTTCTTCGACACGGCATTGGCACGCTGCATCTGCGTTGACATACGCTACGTGCTGTACATGATGGACAAGTGGGGCAAGGCAGACCGTCTCATCAACGAGATTTATAACACGAAGTGATAAGTTAATAATTAAAGAATTAATAGTTAATAACGCCTCGCGTCGTAGTTAATAATTAAAGAATTAATAGTTAATAGTTGCCCCCAAGCGCAGCGTCACACACTCCCTATACAATTGTCCGATATCGGACAAGCAACCTGCCGGCAGCACGCAAGTTCCCACCGGGCAGCACACAAACACCCTACCGGCAGCATGCAAGTTCCCACCGGGCAGCGCGCAAGTTCCCATTCGGCAATACACAAGACACCAACCGACAACATCACGCCACATGACACAAACGTCCACACACCGAAGATTGCTATCAGCCATGCTCATCATGGCTCTGCATTCTTCGCTCTTTATCTGCCATTCGGTAGCTCAGGATGAATACTCACCATTGTTCGTGGGTAAGATTGAGAAGCAGTATCAGCAGTCACGCTACCATGACAACCCGTACTTTGGTGACAAATATGACGTCATCAAGGGCGACATCAGCTACAACGGCATCGTCTATAAGAACGTCCCGATGCGTTATGACATGCTGAAGCAACAGGTCATCGTAAGCTCTCCGACGAACAATCAGCTCGTCGTGCCAGAGCAGCAGCGTGTCGATTGGTTCACAATGTACGACCAGCGATACGTCCATGCAGCAGAGGACAGCACGCTGTATGCAGCGCAACTGCTCGACGGAAGCACCAACGGACTCATCCTGCAGCAGATTTCGGGGAAGCATGTCAGTGGCGAACTGATTGAAGGCAGCCACTACTCGTACACTCTGAGCACCTCAGAGCACTTCTCACTGCGTATGCTTGACGGCACTGTTCACAATGTGAAGAATGCCAAGGACATCATACGTCTCTTCCCAGAACAGAAGCAACAGATAAAGAGTTATGTCAAACAGCAGCATCTCTCGTTCACCCGCGACGACCGTGCCGCAAGCCTTACGGCTCTCGTAAGCTACATCACAACTGGCTATAAGCCACAGACAGCCGCCATACAGTCACTGGCTATCGTCCCGAGACAGTCGTCAAAGGCCGGCCAGATGCAAACCGCTGGCACGTCAGTAGCATCATCTGCGACTAGCAACTCACATCAGATGACATCACAGGCCGCCATCAGTAGCCAAGGCGTTAGCGGCACTCTCCCTGCGGGGGAGAGCGGGGAGAGAGGCTTTGTTGCCGGCATCCCCGTCCTTGACAATAAGGAGATGAGCATCGCACAGGCACGCTCCGGCGAGTATGCCGCATCAAAGGCGTATGTCGTTCCTGGCGTCAAGAAAGCCACGCAAAGCATTTCTGATGACCATGAGCTTGACGAAATCGTCGTCGTTGCCGGTCGACAGAATGCCGTCAAGAGTGCAACGATGGGCTCAGAGAAATTCAAGCCGCAGCTGCTGAAGAACATCCCGTCGGCCTTCGGAGAGTCGGACATCATGAAGATAGTACTCACGCTGCCTGGCGTAAAGACTGTCGGCGAGGCCTCAAGTGGCTATAACGTACGCGGAGGCGCTACCGACCAGAACCTCATCCTGTTCAACAACGGCACCGTTTACAACCCATCACACCTCTTCGGACTATTCACTTCGTTCAACTCAGATATGGTCGAGGACGTCGAACTGTTCAAGTCGAGCATCCCGGCACAATACGGTGGCCGCATAAGCAGCGTCCTGAACGTCACCTCAAAGGAGGCAAGCATGAAGAAGTTCAGTGGCTCTGCCAGCATCGGTCTGCTGACAAGCAAGCTCAATCTTGAGATTCCTATCGTCCGCGACCATGTCTCGCTGCTCCTCAACGGCCGCACGACATACTCCGACTGGATGCTTAAACAACTGCCGGAAAAGTCGGGTTACAAGAACGGAACCGCCAATTTCTACGACTTCGGAGGTGTCCTGACGGTCAAGTTCAATGACTATCACCGTCTGAAGGTGTACGGATACTTCAGCAAGGATAAGTTCTCGTTCAGCTCATCCGACAACTATGGCTATGCCAACCGCAACATCTCGGCAGAGTGGCGCTCTATCCTTAGCGAGAAACTGACAGCGACGCTGACCTTCGGACAGGACCACTACGACTACTACAACGAGGAGACGGCAACGCCATCAATGGCGGCACGCCTGTCGTTCGGCATCGACCAGCTGTGGGCAAAGCTGCACTTCCGCCACCGCACCAGCAGCACCAACACGCTGACATACGGCCTCCAGACACAGCACTACAACGTGCAGGCCGGCACATACGCTCCTGTCGGCGAGCTGTCGAAGATATCCTACGACGAGCTACAGCGTGACAAGGCGCTTGAAAGTGCTGCCTACGTTGACGACGAATGGACCGTCAACGAGCGTCTGACACTGTCGGCCGGCTTCCGCATGTCTATGTTCAACGTCCTCGGTCCCCGCGATGTGAACATCTATCCTGACGGAGAACTGCCGTCAGAGAGTAATCTCATCGAGACACGCACCGAGAGTGGAGTGTCCAAGACATACACCGGTCCGGAGGTGCGTCTGTCGGCCCGCTACGCCATCAACGACAACCTGTCGGTCAAGGCAGGCTTCAACACTATGCACCAGTATATACATAAGGTGTCAAACACCAGCATCATGTCACCTACGGACATATGGAAACTGTCCGACCGCAATATCAAACCGCAGAACGGTTGGCAGCTTGCCGCAGGCCTGTATGCTCAGACGGAGAACAAGAAGTATGAGTTCTCGCTCGAAGGTTACTACAAGCACATGAACGACTACCTTAACTACCGCAACTCTGCAGTGCTCCTCATGAACCACCATCTTGAGACGGACGTCATCTCAACGAAGGGACGTGCCGCAGGTGTTGAGCTTCAGGTGAAGAAGCCGCAGGGCCGTCTGAACGGCTGGGTGAGCTACTGTTACTCACGCACATTCCTCAAACAGGACGACCAGCGTGTAGCAATGCCTGTCAACGACGGTGAATGGTTCCCTACGGAATATGACCGTCCGCACGAGGTGAAGGCAGTGCTGAACTACAAATTCACTGAGCGTTACAGCTTCTCCGGTAACTTCGACTACTCTACCGGCCGCCCGACGACGGTGCCTGCCGGACAGTATTACGACCGCTCGACGGGCGCCATACAGCCGTTCTACACCAAGCGCAACTCGTTCCGCCTGCCTGACTACATGCGCTGCGACGTTGCCTTCAACATCGAGCCGACACATAAGGTGACGGCATGGCTGCACACCTCGTTCTCAATAGGTGTCTATAACGTCTTCGCACGAAAGAATGCTTACTCGATATATTATGTCGTTGAGGACGGCAAGATACAGGGTTACAAGCTCTCGGTCTTCGGAACAGCGATACCATACGTAGCCTTCAACTTCCGCTTCTGATAAAGCATGGTTCATAATGCGTAATTCACAACTACCTATCACAACAGAAACTGTCATGAACAAGATATACAGCCGAATAATAACAGCATCCTTGAGCCTCTGCATCCTGACATCACTGATGACCTCATGCATAGAGGAGTACAACGCTGCCCTGCCCACATCAGAGAGCAATCTGCTCGTCGTGGAGGGCACAATACTGTCTGACTCCACCAGCACCTTCTACCTCTCGCTCTCCATGCCGGTAAACAGCACCGACCCTGTCACTAACATCAACAACGCCACAATACAGCTGAAAGGCGACGACGGGACACTCATAAACGGACAACTCACAGGCAATGGCACCTACGCCATAGACACCCCGAAGCTCAACGCAAACAGTAATTACAGCGTTGTCATAACGTATGACGGCGATACATACGAGAGCGACGCCCAGAAGCCATTCCCGTCAGTGGCAGTACAGAATGTCGAAGCCAACCAGCCGACAGAGACATCAGACGTCAACATACTGGTAACGACAGCCGTACCTGACAATCCTTCGGAGATACAATACTACCGCTGGACCTACAAAGAGACGTGGGAAGTACACCCAGAGATATACTCCGTGTACATCTGGGACAGCTCACAGCAGGTGGCAGTGAATAACAATGACGCCTATGCCCGCCGCGGATGGAAGTTTGCTTCAAGCGGAGACATCATAGCATCGTCATCGGCTTACTACGGCAACAACCAGATAGTGCAGTACAAGCTGTATGACATACCACGCTCTGACCGTCGCCTTTACGTGCTGTACAGCACCGAAGTGACCCAGCGTTCGCTGACGAAGGCCGAGTATGAATATGAGACAGAACGCAAGAAGATTAGCAACGAGATGGGCGGACTCTTCACGCCACAGCCGTCAGCGCTGCCTACCAACATACACTGCACCACCGGTTCGAAGCGTGCCTTAGGATATATTGGCTGCTCACTCAATGTCGCCAGCTACCGCCTCTTCGCATCTCCTGAGACGCTGAAAGTACAGCATAAATACACCTGCGAAGAGATATCGAGCGACGACGAGGAGTATCCTGGCGAGCAACAGATGGCTGATATGGGTTATCTTCTTGCCAGTTACCTTGAGTTGCCAGGCGTCGGCGTAGAGTACGACTGGGCTTCTCCGACGTGCATTGACATCACCAAGCTGGGTTGTGTGACAGAGAAACCATCCTACTGGCCTAATTGATAATGCATAATTCATAATACATAATGCATAATTAATAGTGTTAATGCATAATGCAAAATGCATAATTCAGAATTCACACATGCATAATTCATAATTCACACATGCACAATTCTTAATTCATAATGCATAAATCATAATTTGCAAATGCATGATTAATCATTAATTGACTTACTATGAAAATGAAGACATATACAAGGCGACTATCCCTCTTTGTTCTCTCAGCACTCCTGCTGACACTCCCTACCGCCGCACAGCAGATACTCCTTGACCACGATTGGTATCTTGCCGGCGACAAGATGACGGTCGCTGTGGAGGTAGGCAGCGCCGAGACGGCAAGCAAGGTGGCTTATGTCGAGCTGTGCGATGCTACGGGGCTGCAGGCAAACTGCGTCATAGGACTCTCCAAGGGGCGCGGACAAGGCCTGATAGAACTACCCAGCACGCTGCACAGCGGCTACTACCTGCTGAGCATGTACACACGCATGGGCAGCCAGGCCTTACAGCAGCTCGTGCCCGTTGTTAACATCATGCAGAAGTCGGTAGCAGATGACATCAAGTGGGTAGCTACCGATGGCGCCACGACAGCAACAGCCTACGACAACGATGCTGATGCTGACGGCAGCAACGCTGGTGCAAGCAGTGCCGCAAACCTCAAGAAACCAACCTACGCACCTCTGCCCGACAGCTACCTCGCCACATTCGGTCAGCGTGCCGAGAACGAAGGCCACTGCATCTATGCACGCATTCATGGCACATCAGAGAGCAACGACTACCTCACGTCGCAGATTGATGCGACGCTCGCTGTGGTAGGCAAGACGCCGCATGTCTTTCAGGGAAACAAGTTAAACGACAGCACCGTGGTGTTCAACACATATGGTGTCGATGGTCGACACTCTATCGTCATGACAGCCGAGACCTACGATGCCAAGCCCCTGCAGATAGAGGTTATCAACCCGTTTGCTACCCTCCTGCCCCGCCATCTGCCGCATCTCACGCTCTGTTACAATCGTAATGAGGTTGAGAAACGCTCCAGCCAGATGCAGCTGTCGGTAAACGATACCATCGTCACCGACTCAACCGTGTACAGCAGCGAGTTCATGGCTACGAAGCCACTCGTATCATACGACCTCGACGAATACCGCCAATTCCGCACCATACGTGAGGTTCTGCTTGAGTATGTCAACTTTGTTCACCGATCAGCAAAGCATGGCCGAAACCGCCTCTACGTATATAACGAGGTTGAAGGCTATAGCGAGTGGCAGGCCCTCGTGCTTCTTGACGGCATGCCGGTGCAGGATATTGACCGCCTGTTGAGATACGATGCCCGTCGCGTACATTATATTAATATATACGATGACTATTTCAGCTTTGGCAACATCATGTACAAAGGCGTCATCAACATCGTCACCCGAACGGGCAAGCTGACCAACTTCCCACCGGAGAAGACATCGGCTTACCTTGTGTATGACTTCCCGCAGAAGTAGAAATTATATGATAATGGTATTCGTGTCTGTTCAGGTAAGATAATAAAACAACGAGATTCATCATGGCAAATCGTGCAAACTTCGGCTCCCGACTGGGAGCAATACTCGCTGCCGCAGGCTCGGCAGTAGGCCTGGGCAATATCTGGCGCTTCCCGTGCGAGACAGGCGCACACGGCGGTGCAGCATTCATCATGCTGTACATACTATGTGTTGTCATCATTGCGGTGCCTGTCTTGATAACCGAGATGATAACGGGCCGTGATGCCCGCGCTAATGTCTACGACACGTTCAAGAAGCTTTCCGACGAGTCGTCGGTAGGCCGTGCGGGCCGTGTGGTATGGCGTGTGGCCGGTGCCATGTGCGTGCTGGCGGGCTTCATGGTATTCTCTTACTACAGCGTCGTTGCCGGCTGGACACTCGAGTACACCTTTGCTGCCGGTGCCGACCAACTTGTTGGCAAGACGCCCGAGCAGTTCGGGGCCGACTTCCAGGCTTTTTCTGCCGACCCTTTGCGTCCGGCTGCATGGCTATGCCTATTCGTAGCGCTTACCACGGGCATCGTTGTGCTGGGTGTACAGCGTGGCATTGAGAAGGGCTCAAAGATAATGATGCCCGTCCTCTTCCTGCTCCTCATCGTGCTGGCAGGATGTTCGCTGTCGCTGCCAAATGCCGGCAGGGGCTTAGAGTTTCTGCTTAAGCCCGACTTCTCAAAGCTGACCACCGACGTAGCGCTTAGCGCCATGGGCCAGGCTTTCTTCACGCTGAGCGTCGGCATAGGATGTCTTATGACCTACGCCTCATACTTCTCAAATGACGTGAACATCGTGAAGGATGCCTTCAACGTAGCCATCATCGACACCTGCGTAGCCATCCTTGCCGGCATCATCATCTTCCCGGCAGCGCTGTCGGTAGGTGTCAATCCCGATGCCGGCCCGTCGTTAGTGTTCATAACGCTGCCAAACGTCTTCCAGCAAGCCTTCGGCAGTCAGCCCATCCTGTGCTACATAGTCACCGTGATGTTCTACATACTGCTCACGATGGCGGCTCTGACGTCGAGCATCTCCATGCTTGAGATAACGACGGCGTTCGTGTCAGAGAAGTTCTCGGTAAAGCGCTGGCAGGCAGCCGTAGTGCTTGGCCTTGTGACATGCTGCGCCGGCTTTGCCTGTTCGATGTCGTTTGGCAATTGGGCCGATGTGAAAGTCTTCGGCATGGGTTTCTTCGACCTGTTCGATTTCTTCGTAGCTAAGTTCGCAATGCCTATCGGCAGCATCTTCATGTGTCTGCTCTTGCGCCGCCTCGGACGTGAGAAGGTGACGGCGATGCTTACGAACAACGGCACGCTCTGCATGCGTTGGTTCCCACGGGTGTTCTATTTCCTCGTCAGCTGGGTTATTCCACTGCTCATCCTCGTCATCTTCGTAAACGAGCTGCTGTAGTTCCTCACACCCTATTATAATATAGGTCTCATTCCCGTTGAAGGAGTGAGACCTATTTTTGTTATTCTATTTGATTTTGTGTAGATAGCATCCCATTAGAGCATTATTTCAAGTAAGGAAGTGAAGGAGTAAGGAAGTGAAAAGTGAAAAGTCCTGCCAGCTTGACGTCAGCAAGCTTAACTCTTTACTTTCCACTTCCTTACTCCTTCACTTCCTTACTTAAAAAACAAGTAGATGCTTTACATATCACACCTACACACTCTCCTGCAGACCCCTTTTTGCTAATCGATACATCATTTCGACAATGTTTGTAATGAAACCCACCCCTATTTTCCGTGCAATTGATGAAAACTGCGTACAATCAGTAAAATCAACAAAATGTACATCCGCTTTTCACATATTATAAGACGCACCACATTATTTCGCCGTACCTTTGCACCCGCAATCAAGAAACAAACAAATCAAATGTCCGACATCTGACAACAAGAACAAACGACAGAACAACAAGAAAGGCTATGAGCCTCACTGAATCTGCTGACAGGGATTTCTACACCGAATAACCATAATATAATTTGTTGCAGTCGCAAGGCACACGTTGTCTTGCGACTTTTTTGTGCTCCATACGACGCAAGATGAACTGCATGACGACGCAAGATGAACTGCATGATGATGCAATATGAACCATTCGATATTGTAATTACTGAGTCTTTACACGACAATTACTGAGTCTTTGCCATGTAATTACTGAGTCTTTGCCATGTAATTACTGAGTCTTTGCACTATCACCCGAATTATCTGAGCGGATCAGACATATTCCCTTAGCACATCAAACGTATTATCTTGCATCGCCAAACGCTCAGCATTACACGTCACTTAGTATTTTTAACATCTCTTATTTGCATATAAACGATAAATTATGTAACTTTGCAGACGACATTAAAAACATCTGTAAACAAACCTACCCCGACCAGCCAGCGTCGCAAGCAGGCAAAGCATTCTATCACATCCCCCCTCCGTGGGGGCTTGGGGGGCTATCCCTGTGTGCTTGGGGGGCTAAATACATTAATTAACAATATGCTAACACTACGCACCATCGCAGCCACCGCTGCCATCATGCTGCAGGCAACACTGCTTGCAGGCAATGCCGCTGCACAGTCAGTAAAGGACGACTTCAAGCAGAACATCAACCGTGCCGGATCGAACTCGTATGCTTATCCCGGCCCTACATCAACACTCACGGCAGCCCCGAAAGGCTATGAGCCGTGCTACCTGAGTCACTACGGCCGCCATGGCTCACGCTACCACATCGGCTCGGTGTACAGCCGCACATACAAACTGCTGCAGAAAGCCGACGCTGCCGGCGTCCTGACAGAGCGCGGCAAGCAACTGCTTGACGAGGTGCGACAGCTGCGCGACGAGGCTGCCGGCCGTGACGGCGAGCTCACCGAGCTGGGCGCACAGCAGCACATGCAGATTGCTGAGCGCATGTTCAATAACTTCCCGCAGATATTCAAGAAGCCAGGCACACACATCGACGCTAAGTCAACAGTCGTAATACGCTGCATCCTGTCCATGGAGAGCGCACTGCAGCAGCTGAAGTCGATGAACCCTGACCTCGACATCCGTCACGACGCATCATATCACGACATGTACTTCATGAACCAGGACGACTCAGTCATCTACGCCGCCAAGCGCAAATACCACTCTACCCTGAAGGGCTACCGCGAGGCACGCATACACCCTGAGCGTCTCATGCCGCTGCTCTTCACACAGGAGACATACTGGCGCGACAGCATCAACGCACAGAGTCTGATGAAGGATATCAGCGGGCTGGCTCTCCACATACAGAACTCGGAGATACGCCACCGCATGGATCTCACTCCACTCTTCACACAGGACGAGCTCTACGACATCTGGAAGACAAACAACGCCTATTGGTATATGACCTACGGACCATCACCAGTGACCGACGGCATACAGCCATACAGCCAGCGTAACCTTCTGCATAAGATTATCAGCGAGGCCGACTCATGCCTGCAGCACGATAACTGCGGCGTCAACCTGCGCTACGGACACGACACCATGGTGATGCCTCTGACATGCCTGCTCGAACTCGATAACACCAATCAGCAGATTCAGGACCTCGACTCGCTGCCGCTGAAGGGATGGTGCGACTATCGTATCTTCCCGATGGCATGTAACCTGCAGTTCGTCTTCTACCGCTCAACAGGCGCAAAGGCCGGTACGGCTGACAAGGACTCTCGTGGCAAGGACATCCTCGTAAAGGTGCTCCGCAACGAGAACGAGGCTCGCCTGCCTATCAAGACAAAGACCTTCCCATACTACAAATGGAGCGACGTGAAGGCCTACTATCTTGACAAACTCGCCAAATACGAGGCAACAAGGGGAGTTAATAATTAAGGTGGGTTCTATTAATTCCCACCGTAATGTTTAACTAATTTGTGGATGTTGACGTTTTGCCATCTTTACGGATCTTTTCAGTTCAAACTGTCATAACTTTCAGTTGCATAGCCCGCTATGCGCCTTCAAGATTATGACACTTTGATTCTGAAAATCTCTCGTAAATCTGTCAAAGCGAATTAATAGAACCCACCTTAAAGAATTAAAAGTTAATAGTTAGACGCACTCTTGAAAAGTCAAGACACTTACAGATTGTTATAAAGCTAAACTATCACGTAGAATAATTAGTACAAAACCATGAGTTGCCACCCATGATTTTATAATATTTTATTTGTGATTTAAATAACAGCTTTCAATTTGTAACAAAATGGTGCTAACTCTGTATCTCAATAAACTTTTCAAGCGGACTAATAGATAAATGTTGACATTCCGACAAGCCACAGCCGACGACGCCATGTTCATCTCGCGAGGATTCCATACAGCCATGCTCATGGAACACCCCGACGAGGAAGAGGTGCGTAAGTTTGGCGAATACATATGCACGCGAGATGATGTGCTCTACTCAGCACGTAACACCACCATCGCAGAAGTCGACCGAACACCCGCCGGCATGATAACGGCATACGACGGAGCAGGATATCATGACACGCGACAGCGCACCATGAAGCTCATCGAACAGCACCTCGGCATCTCGTTCCCTGGCATGGAGGACGAGTCAGGACCTGGCGAGTACTACCTCGACTCACTCGCCGTAATGCCGGAATTCCGTGGCCATGGCATCGGACGCCAACTACTTGAGCACGCCATCAAGAAAGGGCTGGCAGCCGGACTTACGGTGACACTCGCCGTCGATCCCGTCAACGAGAACGCCCAGCGGCTGTACCGCTCGTTAGGATTCAAACCGATGGGCGACCTCTTCATCTTCGGACACACGTATTGGAAGTGGGGAATCATGTAGCAAGGCCCTCCTCCCCTTACCCTCCCCCAAAGGGGAGGGAGTGAGTACCACTACTGATTTAACCCTACAGAATATCTCAGATGTTACTTCACATCATGATGTCTCGGGCAGATTTGGCATCAGGTCGGACAGAGGCTTGCTCCTTCACGCGGGTGCGTTGGCAGAGGACTCGTTTTTGACATTTAAGGTGTCTGGTGCGAAGTCTTTATTCTTGATTTAACATTAGTTTATGTCAAAAAATGTGCACATTACACTCTAAAATGTGCAACAGTGGCAACTTTTTTTGCAAAAAGTCTTGGTTTTCTCAATAATTATTAGTTACTTTGCACTCGAATTCGTGTGAACGAATGAAATTTCGGTGGGTTTTAGCCCATGAAATCATAGTAAAAGAATATTCAAAACAAATCAAAACATTACAATTATGTCAGAAATTGAAAGCAAAGTAGTAGCTATCATCGTTGATAAGCTCGGCGTTGACGAGGCAGAGGTTAAGGCAGAGGCATCATTCACAAACGACCTCGGCGCTGATTCACTTGATACAGTAGAGCTCATCATGGAGTTCGAGAAGGAGTTCGGTATCTCTATTCCAGACGACAAGGCAGAGAAGATTTCTACTGTAGGTGACGCTATCGCTTACATCGAGGAGAATGCAAAATAAGCTTCTCAGTGAAAGATAATCTATCGGAAGTTGCATCATTACCTCACCGTGATGACGTAGCTTCCGATTTGTTCGTATAATAAAGACATAACAGAAATATGGAACTTAAAAGAGTTGTTGTAACCGGACTCGGCTGTATCACACCATGTGGCAACACCGTGAAGGAGACATGGGATAACATCGTGGCAGGCAAGAGCGGCGCAGCCCCTATCCAGGGCTTCGACCCAGAGCCTCAGAAGACGAAGTTTGCCTGTCAGGTTAAGAACTTCAATCCTACTGATTTCATCGACCGTAAGGAGGCCCGCAAGATGGATCCATACTGCCAGTTCTCTGTCGTTGCTGCCGATCAGGCCATCAGCGATGCCAACTTCGACATGGATACCCTCAACAAGAACCGCGTAGGCGTTGTCATGGGCGTCGGCATCGGCGGTATGCGCACCTTCCAGGACGAGGTTGCCAACTGGGCACTCACAGCTCCTACAATAGGCGTTAAGGTCAATCCGTTCTTCATCCCAAAGATGATTGGCGACATCGCTTGTGGCCACATCTCTATCAAATACGGCTTCCACGGCCCTAACTACATCACATCATCGGCATGTGCTTCATCAACAAACGCACTCGCCGACGCTTTCAACCTCATCCGTCTCGGTAAGGCTGACGTCATCGTTTCAGGCGGTGCAGAGGCTGCTGTCGTAGAAGTTGGCATGGGTGGCTTTAACGCTATGCACGCCCTCTCGACACGTAACGACGAGCCAGAGAAGGCAAGTCGTCCGTTCTCAGCAAGCCGCGACGGCTTCGTAATGGCAGAGGGTGCTACAATACTCGTACTCGAGGAGCTTGAGCACGCTAAGGCACGCGGTGCCAAGATATACGCTGAGATGGCCGGTGCCGGTATGTCTGCCGACGCTCACCACATCACAGCATCGCACCCAGAAGGCCTCGGAGCAAAGCTCGTCATGGAGAATGCACTTGAGGATGCCGGCATGAAGCCAGAGGACATTGACTATATCAACGTTCACGGCACATCGACACACGTCGGTGACATCTCAGAGGTAAAGGCCATCAAGGACGTCTTCGGAGAGGCAGCATATAAGCTCAACATCTCTTCAACGAAGTCAATGACAGGTCATATGCTGGGTGGCGCAGGTGCTACAGAGGCTATGTTCTCTATACTCTCTGTCGTTAACGACATCGTACCACCTACCATCAACCACGAAGAAGGTGACGATGACCCAGAGATTGACTACAACCTCAACTTCACATTCAACAAGGCACAGAAGCGTGAGGTACGTGCAGCACTGTCAAACACATTCGGATTTGGCGGTCACAACGCATGTGTCATCTTCAAGAAGTACGCTGAATAACAGATATATATGATAGGTCATATTACAGATAGGATAAAGCTCCTGTTCCGTAAGGATAAGGAGCTTTATCTTGATTTATACAACATACTGGGCTATCTGCCACACGACATATCTCTTTATAAGCTTGCGCTGATGCACAAGAGTGTAGCTCACCGCAACGCAAAAGGCCGTCCTGTCAACAACGAACGACTCGAGTTCCTGGGCGATGCCGTACTTGACGCCACAGTAGGACATATCGTTTACGACCACTTCCCTGGCAAGCGTGAGGGCTTCCTCACCAATACCCGCTCGAAACTTGTACAGCGAGAGACACTCGGCAAGCTTGCCAAGGAAATGGGCATAACGAATCTCATACTCTCATCAGGACGTTCTGCCAGCCATAACTCATACATGGGCGGCAATGCGTTTGAGGCTCTCGTCGGCGCACTCTATCTCGACCACGGATATGATGCCTGCATGAAGTTCGTGCAGAAGCAGATTCTGACAAAGATGGTTAATATAGATAAGGTGGCGTACAAGGAGGTTAACTTCAAGTCGAAGCTAATAGAGTGGACACAGAAGAACCGTGTGCAGATGGAATTCCGTTGCCTCAAGGAAGGCAAGGACGAGAATGGCTCGCCGGTATTCGAATATATGTGCATCCTCGAAGGTATCGAAGGACGCACCGGAAAGGGCTTCTCAAAGAAGGAAGCACAGCAGCACGCAGCCGAAGGAACTCTGAAAGACCTTCGCAAGCAACCCAAGTTCTGCGACAGCATATTCCAGGCAAAGACCAACCGCACAAAGATGGAGGAGGAGCCTGTTATGGTCGTACCTGACATTGAGAAGGAGATAAGCGACAGCCAGAACTTCATCATCACGGAGACAGACACAGAACAGAACGCTGTTGATGAGAACATTGCAGAGAAAGCGATGCCGGAGCTGGACGTTGACTTCTCAGACATACAGACCGAGAAGAAACCTCTGACACGCGAAGACATCATCGCTGCCGCCGAGGCTGCTGCCTTCGAGGAGAACTAAGTGACGATAAAAAATAACTTGGTACAAAATAAGTTTGCACGCTTTACCCCAT
>R03__coassemble_535_pt1 | contig 21230 bp, 6 predicted proteins | sample R03__metabat2_low_PE_024 | metagenome-assembled genome bin R03 | reverse complement strand
CAGTATAAGTGCTTGCTAACTCTTTTATTATCAAGAATTAAAGAATTCAAGAAGCTTTGTCGTTGAATTGTCAAGAAGATTTAGAAACTTGAAATAAAATCTCAAGATGAGATTTTATTTCTTTCTAACCTTTCTTATCCATGCCAATCAAGCTTCTTTTATTCTATAATTCTTGACAAAAAAGGGGGCGAAAGTTCAGCATTTAATACTTCCTTACTTTTTTGCCTATTCGCATTTCAATCGTACACGTAGCGGTTATTTAGGTGGGGTCTATTAATTCGCTTTGGCAGATTTTGCGGTTATTTTCGAGGGCAAAGTGTCAAATTCTTGATGGAGTTATGCGGGCATAACGACTGAAAGAGTTGACACTTTGAGGCGAAAAGAATCCAAAAGGTGACAAAACGTTAAGCCACCCAATTGAGTTAAATGTTACGGTGGGAATTAATAGAACCCACCTTTACTCAACGTCGGTAGAGCTGCTGCCCTGTTTGTCCCATGGTGTCACGATGACAGAGACAAGGCCGAACTCAGGATCGTCGGCATTTACACACAGCTGATAGGTGTACTTCTTACCGGGCTCCCAGGATGTGACGGCTGTCGTTGAGCCATGGTTAGGGTCGGCTGTGAGCATGTTGAAGGTGTATGTCTTCTGTTCTCCGCTTACTGTTGCCTCCAGCGTTATGGTGGCGTTTGTGGTCAGCGTCTGCGGAACGACGATATATGGTGCGTTGTCAGAGATGCTTGCGCCATAGTTGAGGTCGCCTGGCATCTGCCCCGGTGTGCCGTCGCCGTTCTTGTCAGCGAATGTTGTCTCCACTATGGTACCGTCGGTGCCGGTGTTGTTGCTCCATGTGTTTGTCGTGCCGTTGCCTGCATAGCTGCCGCTCTTGGCTATTCCGCTGATGGTCAGTTTTGTTATTGTCATACGTGGCGAGAGTACCACGACGAAGTCAACGGCTGAGCATACATGGTGCATCGTCATGCGCACCGGATTAGCTGTGCTGTATGTCTGGTTTGCTGCGCTGCCCACCATGATGTCGTCGCTGAGAGGAATGGCGGTCACATCGAAGCTTGCGCCTGCTGAGGTTAGTGCCTCGTTCTCGACATTCGTTATTGTGCCGCGAGGTGCGAAAGCTACGAAGCTTACCGGGCTCTCTATGTTGCTGCCGGTGAAGGTGTCAGGCCAGAAATAAACATTGTTAGTGCCATCGCTCTTGAAGAACGCCCAGCTTGAGCTCTTCCAGTCAAGATACGGCTTGTCGTCGTTAGGCGTTACCCTTGACTTGTCAGCAGCGATGTAGTAGTAGTCGCTGCTGCCGCTATACATACGTATGTCTATCTGCTCCTTGCCTTGCAACTCAGTGCCGCTGTTATACAGTGTGGCACGTGACGATGGTGCATCGACGGCGAGGTCGATGCTGATAGGGTGGCTGCTGCCTGTCGTAGCATCGTCGCTGGCAGAGCATGCGGCGAGAAGGTGCAGGCAGCACAGGCAGCCAACCATTCTCCATAGGGAATGTGGTTTCAGATGCCTTATCATTATTGTTGTTATATGTAATGCCATTATGAAGTATAGGTGGGTTATGGATTTTCAGAATATTCCACTCGTATCGGACTTACCGTTTCCCACGGATCGACATCGATTGTCGTGCCGAGCGGTGTCATGCCTTTCACCTTTACGACCTTATAGTAGTGTGTCTTACGGTCGTTGGCCACGATGTCTATGACGTAGTAGCCACCGTAGTTAGGTATGAACTGCAGCGACCCAGGATGTTCCTGATCTCCGTCCTTCAATGTCTGCCATGTCAGGGCGTCGGCTAAGTTTGTTGTTGCTCCGAGGCTATTCGAGAGCCACCAGATGGCTTCACTCTCGTTGTCATGGTTTATGCGTACGTCAACCTCTGTTGTCAATCCCATTGAGTAATAGACGGTGGCATTGGTCTGGTCGATGGGGTAAGGGTCGCACTCGGGGTCGCTGTAAGGAGCCTCTGTGGCCACCTGTATGTCGAAGCTGATAGGCGTTCCGGTGACGTACACCACTCCGTCGCCATCTTCGCTGCCCTCCTGCCATGTTGTGATGCTTGTGCCTACGGTCGTTATTGTCGATTGCTGACCGTCGTCGTTTGTCACGACACAGCCGTCGAAGGTGATAGGATACAATCCGGCAAGGTCAGAGCCGTCGCCGGTATGTCCGTTGGTATTGTTTGAAATCTTAAAGAGATAGGTGTATGCATATCCAGGAACCCATTGTGCGTACTGCACCGGAACTGTTGCCGAAGCACCTGTTACGGTTATGTCGTCGGGCGATGTGCCGTTGCTGTTGACGGTGGCGTCATGCGGACGCAGCACGTAGTCAACCTTCAGCGTCAGCGGTTTGCTGAGATGTTCGTTAGGGAGGATGGTCTGATAGTCTCCTGCGAAGGATGCTGTGCTGCTTGTACGGCCGAGGTAGCTGGTGAGATTCTTGTTGGCATATTCACCTGCAACGTATGTTAGGTTGCCGAAGGTGATGCTTGCCGCTGTTGTGGTGCCGTCGGCGCCGTCAACATTCATGGTGTGTGCACGGTTGTTGTCGGTGTTTGTCTTCTGCCCTGTCGTAGGGAAATAGACGCCCATCTTTCCGCCTGTCGGTATTGTTCCGGTGGTCACGAGGGTGGCCTTCGTGTCGGTTGTCGTCCCTGTGGCGTCGGTGTAGAACTTCACGTCGCGGACGTCGTAGCCAGGGATGGTCTCATAAAGCCCTAAGCGAGCCTTACTTCCTAACTTGCGGAAGCGTATGGTGACAGGTTTGTCATAGCTGCTCTTTTCAACGGTGACAATGTCGGCGATGTATGCAGAGGCCAGCTGTTCGGCAGTGCCGCCAAGGGTATAGGCAGAGGTGCCGATGGTGGCGGGGTTGACGCGTGTCGCTGCGTCGGTTTCGGTGATTCTGTTTCCGATAGAGAAGCATACGAAGTCATACGCTTCGGCGCCGTAGTCCCAGTATTTGATGGTCTGCTCGGATGCTGATGTCAGGCTGTTCTTCGTCTCGCCGACATACTCCCAGTTGCTGCTGTTTGTCTCTGTCGTTCCGGCGCTGTTGTCTTTCCAGTTGATGTTGTAGTGGTCGAAGACAGGTGCGATGTCGGTACCGCCGCTATAGCTTGATGCACCTTTCGTGCCATACACCACGAAGGTGTTGCCAAGGAGCGTAGCGGCAGCCTGCCCCATCTCATAGGCACGCGACGTGCATGCCGTTGCCGAGGTGAATGCTATCTGCGGCTGCGACTCCGTCTCGACGGGCGCCAGCGAGGTACTCTCGGTGCATGAAGCAAGAGTACATAAAAGTGTGATGAGTATGTATGATTTCTTGTATGTCATCTGGATTACAAAAAATGTTTGTTTCTGTATTTTCTGGATGAATAGGTACTTGTTATACAAGTAGTTTATGTAATTCTGTGCAAAATTAATGTTTTTTTCTCATACCACCAAACATTTCTTGCTTTTTTTACAATAAATATTTAAATTAAATAATGTAAGAGAAGAAGCGAGACGATTTGCACAGGGCACCTTATCGTAAAAAACCACATTTTAAAAAGGTGTGTTTTGTTTTACTTTCTGCAATAAGAAATCCGATGGTTTTTACCCACCGAAAATGGCAGATAATACCAATGGCAACGCAAAACAATACTTTTTGCGATTGTAAGTGCTACGAATGAGGCCGCAAGAGGTATTGAATGAGGCCGTCATTCAATACCAATGAGAGGCCAAGATGCTACCAATTGATTTTATAACAAATATTAACAAAAATCATAAGCAAACAGGGTGGCAAAACTTACAGATTGAAAGTAAAAACGCATCAAAACTTCATTTTTATGATTTCGGACAATTCTGATTGTTTAACGCGGACAGCCCGCCGGCATGAAATCGCAGGAAAAGGCCTAAGGACGTCACAACCTCGCTGGTTATGCTGGAGGGTTATCGTAAATAACGAGACAAAATATAACAAGGTGTACGATCATTCTTAAAACACCGTCGGCAAGGAAGCTGCAAATTGCTCTTTATTGTTAAGGTGGATTCTATTAATTCCCACCGTAATGTTTAACTAATTTGTAGATATTGACGTTTTGCCATCTTTTGGTTTCTTTTCGGTTCAAAGAGTCAACTCTTTCAGTCATTATGCCCGCATAACTCCTTCAAGAAGTTAACACTTTGACCTCGGAAATAACCACAAAATCTGTCAAAGCGAATTAATAGAACCCACCTTACAAAATCAAGCCGTATAATTGCTAAACAAAAACTTATTTTGTAAAATTACAAAAAAAATGCCGAATTTCTTTTTCTATTTAAAGAAAAAGTATTATCTTTGCACCTTAAATATAAATATGATGACACATTATTATAAAATACTACTTATTTTTGCTGCGGTCATTGCCACTTCCTGCACAAACGAAGGAAGTGTGCAGCAGCCTGAATCTCCCGCAGAAAAGGGCACGCCAATAGTGTTCTCGTCCTCTATCGCTGAGGGCGAGCAGACGACACGTGCCAGCGAAGGTCTTGAGAATGCCTACACAACATTCAAGGTGTGGGGTTACAAGAGCACGACAGTATCCGACAACACCCCTTACAGCTATGGCGGCACGCAGGAGGTATTCCCAGGATATGCCGTGACATGGGCAGAGAATACCGCTGGTACGACATCGTCGAACACCAGCGACTGGGAGTATGTCGGCGTCAGCGGCACGACACAGCAGACGATGAAATACTGGGATGACACTGCCCTCGCCTACCGCTTCTTTGCCGTCGCGCCAACGAATGGTGCCACACCTACTGTGGCCGAGGACAAAGTCACGGTATCGCTACAGCTCGATGCGTCATCGGCAACGACACCTCTATTCTCACATCTGTGGTTCTCAACAGGCAATACGACAGAAGGCTATGTTGCCTTCGGGCAACCTGTGACGATGGAGTTCGTGCGCCCTCTCTGTAAGGTGCGCATCATGTTCGTAGATGCCACAGGCAATACCTACGACAACAAGCAGAACATCATCAGCGCCTCGACAATAAAGTTCGCACCGGCAACAGGCGAGAGCATATACACCGAAGGCACGGCAACGATAACATACCCTATCACAGGAACAGCAACAGCAGAGACGTTCTCAGCATCGGGAACGACGGCTCTCACGGAAAATGCCCTCACCATTCCTTACGAGGAGACGAAGTCTTTAGTCGCTGACGATGCCAACCTGAAGAAGTGGTACACGCTGATTCCGCAAGAATACGCCAAGGCTTTCACACTAAGCGTGACAATGAACAGCGTAGAAACGAAGGCCGTCGTGCCGGCACAATTCATGAACTGGCGACCGGGCTACGAATATACGTATGTCTTCAAGGTGCTGACAGAGAGCGTCGAGTTCTCGCATGTCCTCGAGGTTTACACCAAATGGCAGGCAGGATACTCTGATAACACAACATGGTAAAGGTGGTGAGCGATATCAGCCCATACATAAAACATGCCATCAGAGGGAATTAACAAAACCATCTAAACATCAGGAACTATGACAAAGAAACTATCATTATACATCATCGCACTGCTCGCCATTATGCTCACAGCATGCAGCGGAAACGATGCTGAACAGACACCGGCAACGGCAAAGACCGTCATAACTATCCCTATACAGATTGTCTCATCACAGTCAACGACACAGTCACGTGCCGGCGACCCTGGGCTCGACGACGAGCTGCAGCCACCAAAGTATCTGTACATCTGGTCGTGGATTCAGACCACTGACGACAAATATGAGCTGTACTATCAGAAGATGGACAACCTTACTGCCGACGACTGGACATATTCTCTCGGCAACGACAGCGAGGACCAGAATAGCATGTGGGAACTGAAGTCGCCAGTAGAAATGAACTTCTCAGGCACACCGAAGAACACGGCATCACAGGTGGGACGGACATATGCCATAGCATCATCAACAGCCTTGACGACAGAACAGATAGAGGCCGTCAAACCGACAAATCCTGATGAGACGAAAGCTGCCGGCGACTACATATACTCGTCATCTCCCGACAACACCATACAATCTGCCACAGCCGACCTCAGTGGCTGGACAAGTACTGCCCTGCGTGACCTCTATTCTAACCCTGTCGGCGACACCGAGACCGACGGCAATGGCTACCTGAACGGACGCATCATGATGAAGAGCAACAATCCCGTCTGCGGCACGCTGCGACTATACCACTGCGCTGCGAAGTATGACTTCACATGGGAGATTCCTACAAGCTTGCAGACATCGGTAACAATCGCTACCATAACACTCAACAATCTGCCGACCTACTGCAAGTTCTTTGAGCCAACGAATAATCCTGGCACAACTACAGCCAGCGTATCACTCTTAGGTGGTTCATCGCCTAACGCAGTGACAGAGGGCAACCAATGGATTGGACGTGCGTACACCTACGCACTGCAGCGTCCGGATGCACAGCTGCCATACACCGTGACCTTCAGTGGCAAGAGTGACGTCACCAAGACATTCGCCCCGACGAAGAACACCGTCTTCACCGGCTGGTATCGCGTCATAGCCACGGTAGAATAACAACATACAAATATATAGCCTCAGACGGCGTAACAACGAATTACGCGGATTTACGAAGGCTGAAAGAACAACATAACGAAGGCTGAAAGAACAACATAACGAAGGCTGAAAGAACGACATCGAAGGCTGAAGGAACAATGGGACGAAGGGAACAATGGGACGACGGCTGAAGGAAACAATGACATAAATAATTCACACCGCAGTTACGGTGTACAAAAATATAAATAGAATGGCAGATTTGTTGTTTAAAGATGAAAGTTGGCAGATAATAGGGGCTGCTATGGAAGTGCATAAGCAGTTGGGATGTGGCTTCCTTGAGAAGGTATATCAAGACGCTTTAGCCATAGAGTTCACAGATAGGTGTGTGCCGTATGCTAAAGAAAAGCATATAACCATAGATTACAAAGGTCATATAATCGATCATGAGTACTTCGCCGACTTTGTCTGCTACAACAAGATTATCGTCGAATTAAAAGCGGCAAGAGCCATTGACGATAAACATCGTGCACAAGTGATAAACTATCTTAAGGCTACAGGGATGCAACTCGGATTGCTCATTAATTTCGGAGAGACATCTCTAAAGTTTGAAAGATTTATCAACAAGCCATAGCCTCAGACGGCGGAACAACTAATTACACGGATTTACGAAAGCTGAAGGAAACAAGGAACAATCCGTTAATTCGTGTAATTCGTTGTTACGGCGTCAGAGCCTAAGAACTACTAATTAGATTATAAGCCTCAGTCGGCGTAACAACTGATTACGCGGATTTACGAAAGCTGAAGGAAACGATGGAATAATCCGTTAATTCGTGTAATTCGTTGTTTCGGCGTCAGAACCTAAGAACAACTAATTAGGTAATAAGCCTCAGTCGGCGTAACAACCAATTACGCGGATTTACGAAAGCTGAAAGAAACGAGGAATAATCCGTTAATTCGTGAAATTCGTTGTTTCGGCGTCAGAGCCTATAAATCAAATAGCCTCTGACGGCGTAACAACTGATTACACGGATTTACGAAAGCTGAAGGAAACAAGGAACAATCCGTTAATTCGTGTAATTCGTTGTTACGGCGTCGGAGCCCACAATTGACTAATCCGTTAATCCGTGAAATCCGTTGTTACGGCGTCGGAGCCTTAAAATAGAAAGACAATCTGAGTAACAGGTAGTTTCGACAGCTGTCCTCCGCCAGATAAAAACAGAATATAACAAGTAACAAACACCATACATTCATGTATAGAACAATTCGTCATATCATGCCTCTCATCCTGCTGCTCGCCACTATCGGCGCATCAGCACAGGAGACAAACATCCGTTACGTCAGCACCAGCGGCAAATACACCAACAACGGCCGCTCGTGGGACACTGCCAAGAAGTCAATACAGGAGGCCATCAACGACCTCGTGGAGAACGGACTGACCGGCGAGGTATGGGTTGCCGCAGGCACCTATACACCTACGGAGAGTACCGAGAAGAGCGGTAACTCAACGCTGAACCTGGCATTCAAGATTCCGGCAGGCATAACCGTTCGCGGTGGCTTTGCCGGCACTGAGACATCTGCCGATGACCGTGCCAAGACCAGCTATACGTCCATTGGCTGGTACTACACCAATGTGACGACGCTCTCCGGTAACCTCTCTACCGAGGCGGAGTTCACGTGGAGTGACACAAAGCAGCAGTTCAACACCACTTTCTACGGCAATGTATATCATGTCGTATGGTTCGCCATGAACGGCTTCGACAGCGACGGACGTGCCAAAGCTCTCGATGGAACAGCTAAGATAGAAGGCTTCACCATCACTGGCGGTCATGCGCTGAACAACGATATCAACGGCCGCTCGCACAACGCTTATGGTGGCGGTATATACATGTGTGAGGGTGCTGAGGTTGAGAACTGCTACGTCACACACTGCGATGCCTCACGCGATGGCGGCGGCATATACATGGATGGCGGCGGACTGTGCACACATGTCTATGTCGCTGAGTGTCAGGCGCTCGGCATAGGTACTACCACAGGCTATGGTGGCGGTATCTGTCTCGAACAGGGAACATCGAAGACAGCCTTCGGCATACAGCGATGCGGTATGGCGGGCAACGTGGGACGCTACGGTGGCGGCCTCGCCATCAAGGCCAGTCCTGATGCCAGCGACGGCACCAAGCTCTACAAGCCGTATGCTGACGCTTGCCTCGTCAGCAACAACACAGCCACCACCGAGGCTGGCGGCGTGTATATGGAGCAAGGTGGCTCAGCAACACAGATGACCATCGTGAAGAACAAGTGCAACGGCTCGGGTGTCGTCAGCAACGGACGTACTACAGGTCGCTCAGGCGGTATCTATTGCCGCGACCGCGGCACCGTCGATAACTCAGTGATGTGGGGTAATGAGGCCTCGGCCAACAACGATGTGCAGTATGCCAACTCACGTTCGCAGGACTCTTACAAGCCGATGTTCGCTTATAACTCACTGTCTAAGTCCGACTACATTGACTGGTCGGGAACACAGAAGACGGAGTGCCGACGACTCGGTATATATAATAGCAGCTCTGACGGAACAAACGGCACGGGCGAAGGCTACCCTCTGTTCATCAACCCATCAACGACGGCGGGATATTACGCTAATGTCGGCATACAGACCATCCATGACCTGTCATCAGGCACAAAAGCCTTAAACTGGCAGGTGTCATCACGCTCGGCTCTCGCCCACCGTGGTATCAACACCTACGACCTTGACACACAAGACGTCCTGCCTATACAGAAGGTGTCGCAGGATATCCTCGGCAATAACTTCGCCGCACGCTCTACACAGGGTGCATACACTACGACGGCACCAACATTTAACCCTGTCCAAACCGACGATGCTTTCTATGTCTATATCGACCCGAGCGAGAGCAGTGGCGAGGAGTTCGAGAATGTGGGCAGTAGCTGGGACTCACCCGCCCGTTACCTCGGCGATGTGCTCTCGGCTATCAACACCTATCGCGCCGCCAATCCAAGCATAGAAGACAAGAAGGTAATCCTCTACATCAAGGAAAGCACCATCGACAACACCGTATCGGATGCTTCGGGACGTATCCGCACCATAGCACTTAAGATACCTAAGAACACGACTATCTACGGCGGCTATCCATCGAGCCTCACAGGCACCGATGTCTCTAAGCGTAACCCTGTGCTGTACCCGACAATCATCTCGGGCGAAATCATCTCTAATTACTTCGCCTATAACGTCGCACACCTCGTAGAGTTTGACGGTGAGAACACCTCTGGCTCCGTATCGTTCAACTCCGTTCTCGACGGTGTGCAGATACGTTATGCCAACGCCTCAAGTATCATCAACGAGGACGGACAGCTTAACCCGAACGGTGCTGCACTGCTCATCATGCGCGGTGCGTCAAACATTGCCATCCGTAACTGCGTCATGGCCAACAACCAGGCTGAGGAAGGCGCTGCCATATACACGGGCAACAACTGCCAGAACATCACTGTTGAGAACACCGTCATACACAACAACACATCAACATCGCTCGGCGGAATCATATATGCTGCCGGCAACAGCACTGTGTCATTCAACCACTGCGACATCATACGCAACGTGGGCTATGCCATAAACCATAACTCAACGGGAACAGTGACGATGACAAACTCCATCGTCTTCGCAAACATGAACGCGGCAATGGAGACGACGACGGGACAGCAAGACAATGCTCTCCCTGCCTTCAAGGGCAGCGGCTCTTTCTCCGGCGACCATAACTTCTTCGACATCAAGGCAGGAAGCAGTGTGAAGGACTTAGGCTCTGCAACACTAACCTTCACTGAGGGCGTGTCAACATACCCACGCTTCATAAACCCAACGAAGAATGCCGGCGTCACCACGACAGGCGATGCAACAGTATATGGACGCGCTGTAAGCTGGGAGCCACACAATGAGAATCCTATCGTCAACGCAGCATCATACTCTGGCGACCACACGCTCTGGGGAACGGACATGACGACCGTCACCACCCGCGACTACGGCGGACTGCCTGACATCGGCGCCTTGGAGAACCATATCAACACCGATACCGACAACGACAACGCATATAAGGACGGACAGCCGGCATACGGCTCTAAGTACTACGTGCGTGACTACAGCAACCAGACAACATACGACCTCGTAGATGGAACATTCACCGAGAATGCTGACCATAAGGGCGTATATAACGCTGACCACAAATATCTGGACGGCGCATCATGGCAGACGGCAATAAATGGTAATGCCATATACGCCGCCACCACCCCTTCGGAATCATACACCCTCACTGCGCCACAGGCATCAACAAGCGAAACCAGCGCAGAGCATAAGTATAAGATAGGCATGCTGAGTGGCAACAACCCTGGTAACGCAGTATACTATGCCCAGAACGCTACCGATAATTACCTCAGAGGCACAACGACGCCAGGAGATGGCGATACATTCATCCTGCTCGCTACAACTACCGAAAACCTTTATTATATATATGACCTCAAACAGTATAAGTATGTAAAATATACAAGTACGTCACAAGGTGCAAATACGGTTGAGCTGACAGACGATAAAACAAGCAATGCTACATGGTATCTCCACTCTTTTAATGATGCCGACACATATAAGACATATCTTATCATACCAGGGGCGGAGGGATATACGGGAACCTCACCGTCATGGAACTACTATGGTGGCACATCGAACAATGTAGGACTGTGGCCTGGTTATAACGACAACAACGGCAAGTGGCAGTTCTACGAGATTGCTAACTCTAGGGAAGATGCCAACATCAACGGCTTGCAGCTCGCTGTCAACAACGCCAACGAGGCATTCACCGCAGATGGCGGAACAACGGCTGACGTCAAGGAGGTATGGGTTGGTGCCGGTACTTACGCCAAGGACCCAGAGACGGACGAACAGTCATGCTTCATCATCAAGGATGGCGTGGACGTCTATGGTGCCTTCCCAAAGACCGGCAACCCTGGCAAGGATCAGCGTCAGGCACTCGTGTCACAGTATGTGCATAACATAACATCATACGACTATAACGACTACGAGACCATCCTGCAGCCTATCACAACTGATGCCGCTATCGGTGGCGTACGCCGTGTGCTGGGTCAGCCACGTTCAAGGAACCCTTATAAATCTGGCTACAACAACAAAAGTACAAAGTACGTTGAGGCTACATGGAACGGCTTCACGCTGCGCTTCGGCAACCTTGACGGTGGCGCAAACACCAAAACCGGAACTGGCGTCTCTGGCGGTCGTGAAGGTGGTGGCGGTGCATGCTTCTATGAGAACGTGACGCTCGAGAACATGGTGATAACAAACAATGTATGCTTCGAGTCATCAACTTATGCAACTTCTGATGGTACCCAAGGTACCGGTATCCGTGCCGGGGGCGTTTACACGGACGGCGGTACGCTCATCAGTTCGTACCTCATCAACAACGCTATGTACACCATTGACGATGCGGGCGTAAAACAAGATCATATTGGCGTGCAGTACGGCGGTGGCATGTACCTCTACTCTGGTACTATGTACAACTGTATGGTAGCCCACAACAGCATCAACTCTGGCTATGCTGACGGTGCCGGACTCTTCATGGAGAACGCTACGTTCTTCAACAACACCGTTGTAAACAACTACGCCGAAGGTAATTATTCTACCGTAGGCGGACTGTCAATATATACCTCTGGCTCAGGCAGTGTGCTGAACATGTACAACTGTATCCTGATGGGTAATGAAGGTCTGGGTGGCAGCAATATTGGTGATCAGAATGCCGCCATCCGTAACAATGGTGTGATGAATATGTACAACTGTCTGGTTGAGACGATACCAGATGGCAACCAGTATTATTCATCAGACAACAGGGCCATATACTTCAAAGACTGTAAGACCTCTACAATGGCCGCTACGTTCGCCAGCCCTGCTGAATCATACTCTGCTACCGACGACTTCAGCCAGCGCAACTACCGCTTGAAGTCTGGCTCTGCGGCCATTAATACTGGTTATGACTCACCTACCATCGGCGGCGTGACCTACGACCTGTCGCAGTATAACGACATGGACTTCGACGACCGTATCCAGGACTGCACCATCGACCTCGGCGCTTATGAGTATAACGCCGCCTTCGACATCACGCCTGACGTGACAACCGTCAGTGGCTCAGCAATATATTATGTCACCCCTAAGGGTCACGGCACAGCATCGGCTTATGATCCAGAGAATGCTGCTTGCGCTGCCAAACTGCAGCGTGTGCTTGACGCTGCCGGACGTTATAAGTACCAGAACTCTGGCAATCAGGTCATCGTGAAGTTTGCCGACTACGACGGCACTGACCACTTCACTTACTACGGTTGTCTCACCACCGACGAGGCTGATGCCGACGTGCGTATCTGGTCTATACAGATACCACGTGGCGTTGAGGTATGGGGCGGTTATACCGATGCCTTCACCTCTAACGACGACAACGGCTTCTACACCAAGGCTGGCGACGTAGTAACCGACAACCGCGACATCGTGAACCACCCAACCGAGTTCAACGGCTATTATTATAATAAGGATGAGAAGCAGGACGCCTACTGCTACCACGTAGTCACCTTCACCGACCGTGTGTTCGATGCTGACGGCTTGCCATATATGTCTGGCGACGCCATCGGTGGCAAGTCATCATACACCGTAGAGTCAGGACTCACGGGCAACTATATGAGTATGTCCAGCGCTACTAACGACCGTGCCGTTGCCGACGGCCTCTTCATAGAAGGCGGCAAGGCAGATATCGTGGCAACGAGCAATGGTGAGACTGTCAACATCAATGAGTACGGCGGCGCTGCCATCGTCACCGACTTCGCTCATATACGCAACTGCATCATACGCAACAACGAGGCTAACTACGGTGGCGGTCTTGCCTTGACACATAATGCACTCGTCTCAGGAACACTTATCGACCAGAATACAGCACAGCAAGGTGGTGGACTCTATGTCTTTGAGGATGGCAAGACACTCAGCAACGGTGTCACCATTAGCACCACTGCCACCAGCGGCGACGATCTCGATGCATCAATGCCACATGTTTACACCACCACCATCGTCAACAACGAAGGCACGACGAGTGCCGGAGGCGTATGGTTCGGCACAAACGAGGCAAATGTGCGCTTCAACTCTGTAGCTATCTGGCAGAACCAGTCGCAGGACCAGGCCAACATCTCAGGTCTGGTTAATCCTGAACGTGCCGAAACAGACGGCACACCAGCCTTGCAGTTCTACCCCTTCAACTACTGCGCCGTACAGAACATGCGTATGTCCGGAACGTCGAATATCTCACTCGAGAATTCCAACAAGCAAGGCGCTCGATTCGTCAAGGACGTGAAGGATGCCGCCATCTACGCTGATGGTGACAAGACAACGCTTGCCACCGACGAGACCGACTTCAGTGACTTCGGATACTACGGACTCACCAACTACTCGGTGCTCTGCCGCACAGGTATGCCGGTAACCTACTACGACGAGCTTAAGTTAACTACCAATACCAACCAGACGGCACTCTCCGCTACCGACTTTGCCGGCACCGACCGTGAGGTAGCCACCAGCTCTGTCAACCGTTCGTACATAGACATTGGTGCACGTGCCCTTGACAAATATGTCAACCTGAAACAGCTGATGCTCCGACTCTTCGTGGCACAGCCTGGTGATGTCGATATGGATGCTATGCAGACCATGCAGAGCCTCTCGGATACGGATTATTATTCGCAGGAAGGATCATCGTTCGCATTCCCTATGCAGAGTCTGCAGGATGCGCTCGACTACATCATCACCCAGCGAAAGGCTTATGAAACCACCTATGCCAACAACCTGCCATTCGAGATTGTGATGTCACGTGGTACATACTACCCCAGCAAGGACCTCGCCGGCAACTATGGCTTTACCCTCGGTTCTACGTTCGCCATCCCTGAAGGTGTGAACATCTATGGCGGTTTCTACACCAAGGAGTTGGGCACCAACACCTTCTATGGCGGCTATAACAAAGTTGTGGACGACATTGCCGCCAAGGTGACTCAGGGCACGACGGATGGCTACATAAAGATTGCAGAAAATGTCACGCCTCGCTCTGACGGCGATGTGACCATCAACGACACGTACACCCTCAAGCAGCAGCCTGTCACAACCATGATCGGACAGCGACAGCGTGCCGACCTCAACAACAACAACCTCGTCGAACCTTGGGAGTACAACTATCAGACGGTGCTCTCAGGCAAGTCAGAGAACAATGCCAATGTCGGTGTGTATCATGTGGTCACCATCGTAGCTGACGAGGATGCTGTTGGCCCGCTGCCACAGCAAGGTTATGATATGACTGGAGTTACAAAGCGCTACGACGCGGCCAGCGACCAAAACAAGAACTACATGTATAAGTACTATGGCCAGAACATCACGCTCGACGGTCTGCAGATAACCGGAGGCTATGCCCACACTTACGTAGCAGGCTCCCTTGACGACATCAGTAACTACACATACTTCCAGGGTGGTGGCATTCTCGTCGATGGTAACCGCTTCAAGGATACTGTGGCAGAACCGACCAAGACGAGTGTTAGCCATGAACATGAAGGCGCTACAAACCCTGTCGGCTACCGCAACATCCCTGTGACTCTGGCTCATTGCCACTTAAACGAGAATGTGGCCGGTAATGGCGGTGCCGTCGCAACCAATGGTACGATGGCCATCTTCGTCAGCTCTTTCGAGCAGAACAAGGCAGAGGCAAAGGCGGAATCCTTCGATTTGGGGGACGGCAACGGCGTACAGTATGTAGAATACGCTGGTAACGGTGGTGCCATCTACACATCTTTCCTGTTAACCATCACCAACTCCCTCTTCGCCAACAATGAAGCTGTGGATGAAAATCTTACGCTCGAACCGAAGGCTTACCGCACAATGGGTAGCCAGATTGAGTCGCAGCTCTCCAAGACGCTCAGCGGATGTGGCGGCGCCATCTACAGCGGCCTCAACTCATACGTCCACCTCATCAACTGCGACGTCGTGCGCAACCAGGCCAACATGTTCCCTTGTGTCTTCACGATGAACCCGAATGGCGCGTTTACGGAAACAGAAACAGAGGTATCATCTGCCATGCTCCTTTTCAACCAGCTCTTCAACACGGTAGCTTGGGGCAACACGGTCAACCCGAAGATGCTGGCAGCTCACAGCGATAATGCTATCTTCCAGTTCAATGCTCCGATGATCAGTAACTTCGGACTCAAGACGGTCGATTACTTCCAAAACACTGGTAAGTATGTTGATCAAATGTATCAGAATCCTGAGAAATATTGGACATCAGAAATGATGCCTACCAGCCAGGCCGACCTCGATGACCGCTTCTCAGAGGTGGCACTCTTCTCAGCATACGAGAATGCACGAGGCAAGACACCGCTCAACACAGAGGACTGCCGTGACATGAAGTTTACCGTCAACTACTACTTCCCTGGTATCTTCAAGACATTGAACGGCAAAGACTATCAGAACTGTAACGTCCAGCTCAGCAGCACCAACGACGACCTCGACGGTCCGAACTTCATGAACCCGTCAGTCAATGCCGGTATCGACGGTTACAACGAGTCAGCCGACTGGTCACCGGCACGTCTCAACGTGCTCACCGACCAGGGCTTCGGTAGGATTGAGCAGACCATCACCCAGAACGCTGACGGCACATATTCATGCTCCTTCAACAAGGATGCCAGTGGCAACTATGCTACATCGGGTGGTTATCCTGGCATCTACAACCTCGGCACCGTTTGGCGTCAGTACACCGGCACCACATATAGTGACTACAGCTTGTACATGCCTATTGGCGATGAGGCTTACATAAAGTCGCTGGGTGCCAACCAGGATATGCTGCGTATCTCTTACGATCCTAACCCGACACACAATGCTACATATATAGATATAGGTGTATATGAGTATGTCCACACACAGCTCAACTATACCGAAGTGGGTGATGAGGTTGACGTTATCTGGGTGTCATCAGCCGAGAAGCCAGACAACGGTCTGCCTGACGGCTCTGACTGGACACAGCCAACGTCAGACCTGCAGCGTGCCATAGAGACTCTGCTATCATCACGCAACGGTCACCGCAAGGAGATACGCCTGATGGACGGTGAGTTCTCGCCGGTGTATAACATCAACGGCAACATTTCGTTTAACATCAACACCGAGAACATGAACAGCAGCGTCTATCTCCCTGAAGGCGCAAGCAGCATGGACAAGAGCAAACTCTGCGTGAAGTCGCTCACCATCAAGGGTGGCTACAGCAAGGATCAGAACAACGTATATGACATCGTGCAGTATCCTGCCATCATACGTGGTAACAATCGTACTAACGCCACAGGCACGCAATGGAACCATGCCTTCCTCATTGAGGATGCCATTCAGCGATATGGCAGTGTGGACGATAGCGATGTCAGCAAGGGAGCTTTGCTCTCAAGCGCTACGACGGTCAATACCATACCTATTGAGTTTAATGGTGTCACCTTTGTCAATACCCAGGCATTGTCCAACACCAAGGGCGCTGCCATCTGTTATGAGGAGCAGACTGTAGATGTTGATGGCACTACCTACACTGCCACATCACCTACTGACGTCAACATAACCAAGACGCTGACATACTACACTGACAATACATACACTACAGAGAGTAGCGAGGTAACCAACTTCAGCAAGGTGACAGAGTCAGTCACAAAGACTCCGGCTAAGCTGATCCTCGCCAACTGTAAGGTTATGAACAGCGGCACGCACTATGATGATTTAACCGACTACTCGTCAAGTGCTGTATATATCGGCGAAAGCGGCGGCGACGCCCTACTCTACAACACCGTGATGCACTCTAACTGGGGCAATCCGCTCGTCTCTTTGTGTAACACTACGGTTGTCAACAACACCTATGGCCTGAACCATGGTTACGTTGACCTGTCGGCTACAGGCAAGACATCGAAGATCTTCAACAGTGTCTTCTGGCGTAACAACCCAAATACTGATGACACATATGACAAACAGTTTGATCTCACCGGTTACACTTCGCCTTCAGCAAGCGGCGACATCTTCAAGCGCAATGCCTATACTAACGGTAATGTTAATGACAACGACTATTCAACTGGTACTGTCGTAACAAACAACTACAATGTAGGTCTTGTCGACGACAACAGCGATGTTATCAGCGGTCCGAACTTCAAGGTCGTCAATATTTCGGCAACGGAAGAGGCTGACATTGAGGCACGTGACTTCGATATCAATCCGTCATACCGCCTGATTAACAAGGGCGACGATGCCCTCTACAATAATAACCTCGACGCCGACAGCTACAACATCTACGACATGGCATGGGTGACCAACACCGACAAGGATGCTGCTTCGCGCAACCGATTCAAGTCAGTCATTGATCTTGGAGCCTATGAGTATCAGTATGATGTAGAGCGCGTATTCTATGCCGATCCTAACAAGACGACAACAGGTACGGGCCTCGACTGGGAGAATGCTCTTGGCATCAACGAGATTCAGACGGCCGTCGATCTTGCATCGCTCTATTACAACGAGCACAAGAATCAGGACAGCAATTATGAAGGCTATGTATTTATAAAGGGCAACTCTGCCACCAACACAGGCAGACATACTGCTACGACCATCACCATGCGCGATGGTGTCAGCATCTACGGCGGCATTCAGTCAAGTAGTATTGACATGGTTGTGAAGGAGACTGGCAGCGGCGGCGAATCTGACTATACAGACGAAAAGATACAGGAATATGTTGACAAGATTTATGAATGGGCCGATGCTCCTGCTAACCCAGAGGGTGGTAAGACACTCATCTCTGGCTTCACTACGACAGGTAGCTACAGCACAGGCACAGGCGTGAAAGCCTTTGCCACTGGTTTCGTCATCACGCCAGAAGAGGGTGAGGGCACCTCTACCGACTTGCCGGCAATCAATATCAACCCTACCGCAAGTTCTCATGTTTGCATCAGTAACTCTATCGTTGCCGGCTTCGACATGAGCGGTGCTGGCACCGACGCAAAGAATGTGGCTGAGGTGGACAATGCACTGCTCTACAACGTGCTCTTCCGCAACAACACTCCGGCAGCGGGCAAGGCCGTCCTTAACCTCGGCTCAGCTGGTTATGCTGTCAATGTCACTGTTGAAGGCAAGACAACGGGTACGCTCGACAATGTCAAGAACTCGCTTGTCAACTACGCTACAAGCGCAACGGTAAGCACACCGTCGTACAAGATGTCACAGTCGGCTCTTGACAACTATGTCACAGCCTACACACTCTCGGGCTATAACTATGAGATGACTGACCAGAACCTCAACTACCAGTTGGCAGAGGGTTCAAAGGCTATTGATGCCTGTGAAACCACTAACCCGCTGACCAGTGTGGCTCCAAACCTCTCCGTCTTCATCGACTATGCCAACGACTATGACATCCTCGGCAACCGCCGTTGGCTGCAGAATGTCACCAGCGGCAACAAGGTTGATGCAGGATGTTTCGAGACATGGAAGGTTGAGAACGACTTCTACTGTGGTGGCTCTACAGTGACCGAGTCTATCATTGACAGTTACGTCAGCACCAATAACAGTATCAGCAAGGCATTTACATTCTTCCCTCACCATGGCTCGGTAGAGTATATCATGGAAGGCAAGAAACTTGTCATCGACCCGCACGATAAGGCTGTCGAGGTGAATGAGAACCCACACAGCCCAGGACTCATTGTTCTGAAGAAGGGCGCAAGCCTCTATGGCAACGGACGTGGTGTGAAGTGTCACTTTGTTGCTGTTGAGCGTGATATACGCGCTGAGGGCAATGTCGTAAGTGTTCCGTATGCTATGGAGTATGCCAAGGCCAAGGCTGCTGCTATTCCGTCATACGACAATAACGGCATACTGACACTGACACAAGACGGCACGGCATACAGCTACGACGCGGAAGCACGATCAGCATGGAACTACGACTTCCAGAGCGGCAACTCATCATGTTGGGAGCAGATAACTGACGGTACAGCGACCGATGCCTGCACAGGTGTCTTCTTCAAACCAGAAGGACAGAGTGAGGTTTACCGCTTCACAGCTCAGGGTGCTACCTACGCTGACAATATCTACACCGAGGAACTTGATGGCACACACAAGACCATCACACTCTATCAGCATGACGACCGCACGTCAACCGAAGGTGCTGCCGACTTCACGTCGAAGGAGGACATGGGCTGGAACTGCATCGGCGTGCCATACCTTGTCAGCGAGTATAATACGACTGTCAAGCAGAGCACCATTACCACAGATGGCCCTGACGAGTACAACATGCACATTCCTCACACCATGTGGCTGTGGTATGACGGCAAGCAATATGCCGATGGCACAACAGCCGACGGTGATGGCGGATTCTACTCTGTAAGCTCATGGGATACCAACGACTGGCATGTGGCAAGCGGTGAGACAGCAGGCAATATATGGGTTGGCGAAGGTATCTTCATGCAGACGGCTGCTGTTTCGGGCGATGAGACACTGACATTCTACCGTCCTGTCCCAGCTCTGTTAGCGAGCGGCAGCGCTAAGGCTATGTCGGCAGCCGCTGACACAAAGGCTTTGTCAAAGCGTTACTACTGCATAGACCGCAGCTTCGAGAAACATGCTGACCTCAACGTAAGCGTGAACCGACGCACCATAACCATAAACGGCCTGGAAGGCAACGAAAACATCGCACTGCATGACAGTGCAGGACACCTGTACCACAAGACGACAGCGACCGACAACACATACGTCATCACTGTCGATGCACCTGGCATCTACCTCATCACCGCAGGCAGCAAGGCAAGGAAGGTGCTGGTAAAGTAACGCAGCTGATTTATTGTAACTGTGTGATTGAAAAAGTATTTTCAAGTATGGAAATACTAAGTATAGAAGTGATAAGTTTTCAAGTAAGATATGTAAAGCAAGTTACTTAAGCAAACAATGCATATCTCACTTTTGACTTTTCACTTCTATACTTTTCTTACTCCCTTATTATATAGGTATCCAGTAAATATCTGGAGTATGCTAATGTTCAAGAATATAGCAGCAGACAAGCCCTATAACTGAAAGAAAGATGTGCCCTCAAGACCGCAGCGGAATAAGCCTGTATGCAGGAGCGGACAATATCATCAGGAATGTCTCTACACACCGAAGGTATTTACAATCCCTACATAACAAAGCTCCCGCAATAGTTGATAATACACTAAGAACATACGCACGGCAATATAAAGACTCAGTAATTATATTATAAAGACTGAGTAATTACACAACAAAGACTGAGTAATTGCGTAGTAATTACTCAGTCTTTACTTTGTAGTATATACCCATTGAGGTGACAAGAGGCAGCATTCATGGCTACAAGTTTGGTCGAATGCTTACGTACTAAGTATAGAAGTGAAGAGTAAAAAGTAAGGTATGTATCCATGCTTAATGGCTACTGACATCACATTTCTTACTTGATAACTTCTCACTTCTATACTTAGTACTTCCTTACTTGAAAATAGGATTTCTATTCTGACACACTCCGTCTTAAAAAGCTACAACAAAAAAGGAGTCTCAAGACTTTCGTCTCAAGACTCCTTGTTGAAAGAAGGCGGCTT
>R03__coassemble_498_pt1 | contig 22226 bp, 18 predicted proteins | sample R03__metabat2_low_PE_024 | metagenome-assembled genome bin R03 | reverse complement strand
CTTACTTCGTACTTCCATACTTGAAAGCGCTCTAAGCTTAATCGGTCTCAGCTCTAAGCCTTTCTTTCTATCCATGCAATGACGTCGCCTCGCGAAACCTTGCCTCCCTGCTTAACGCATACCTCGGCAATCTTGCCTCCGAGAGCAGCAGGAACCTCTGCATACTCGCCCCAGCTGGTAGCGATGTTGCAGAAGAGCTCACCTTCTACGAAGTCCTGTCCTATATATGGCTCCATTGTCGGAGTACCGTCGGCACCGCCCTGGAACTCATAGAACACCTGTCCTGCTACAGGAGCAACGATAGCGTCAGCCTTTGCATGCTTGAATTCCGCAAGCTGTGCCGGTGTCAGGCCACCATTCTTCTTTGACAGTTCAGCATCCTTGGCCTTCTGAAGGTCAGCCAGGAAGTTCTTCTTTGCCTGCCCGCTCTTGTAGTTGCGGTACTGTTCTGGGTGCATAGCCAGTTCAAAGAGCTCCTCGTTGTCCTTGCCGTAATCCCATCCATTCTTGTCCATCTCAGCCTTGAAGTCATCAAGAGCATTAGGATAGAAGGTGTGCGGATCAGCCGTAACGAACTCACGTCCCTGCTTCTGTGCGAGGTCAATGAGCTCCTGGTCGATAGTTCCAGGCACCTTACCCGACTTGCCGAGTATCATGCCCCATACCGAATCGTCCATCATGACGAAGCGTCCCTTGCCCTGCTCGATAGTGAGGAGGTTGAAGAGAGCTATGTTCTTGACGTACTGTGAGAATGGAGTTACCAGTGGAGGAAAACCGACCTTAGGCCATACGTATGCCACCTCGTCAAACAGTTTGACAAGCATATCGTCGGTAGTCAGTTCTGGGTCTCCCTTCTTCTTGCGCAGATTGTTGATGACGCCCTGTATTCCGCCAAGGTCAGCCATCATCGATCCCATCATACCGCCTGGCAGACCGCATCCCAAGAGTAGTGATGACATGTGCTTATTGGCAGGGTTTATGAAGTATCCCAGCCAGTCGTCGATGAACTCCTGCGTAAGGGCACGAGCCTTCATATAAGCGTTCATGTTGATGTCGGCAACCTCAAAGCCGGCGTCCTTCAGCATCTCACGTACAGAGATGATGTCCGGATGAACCTTTCCCCAGCTCAGTGGCTCGATGGCAGTATCAATGATGTCGGCGCCGTTCTCGCAGACCTCGAGTATTGAGGCCATAGAGAGACCAGGACCAGAGTGTCCGTGATACTCGATGATAACCTCCGGATGCTTGTCCTTGATGGCCTTTGTCAGCTGTCCGAGGAATCGTGGTCGTCCGATGCCGGCCATATCCTTGAGGCATATCTCAGGTGCTCCTGCCTCAACGAAGAGGTCGGCCTTGGCAGCATAATACTCAACGGTGTGCACCGGAGAGTTAGTGATGCAGAGCGTAGCCTGTGGCGTCATGCCGGCAGCTGCTGCCCACTTGATTGAAGGTATGATATTTCGCTCGTCGTTCAGTCCGCAGAATATACGTGGTATGTCAACGCCCTGGGCGTGCTTAACCTTATACATCAGCTGTCGGACATCGTCAGGAACCGGGTACATACGCAGAGCGTTAAGGCCTCGGTCAAGCATGTGCGTCTTTATGCCCACCTCATTGAAAGGCTTGCAGAAAGCACGTACGGCATCGTTAGGGTTCTCGCCTGCAAGGAGGTTGACCTGCTCGAAGGCACCGCCGTTGGTCTCGACACGCGAGAAGCAGCCCATCTCGATGATTACAGGTGCTATCTTCTCCAACTGGTCTTTGCGTGGTTGGAACTTTCCTGAACTCTGCCACATGTCTCGATAGACGAGACTGAACTGGATTTTCTTTTTCATAAGTGTTATTTAGTTAAGGATTCTAATAGTTGTATTGTGTTGTGTTTGTATTGTGCGCAAATATGTAATGCAACTGCAAAATTAATCAAAAAAATCAAATTATTGCAAGAAAAACGTCATTATTTATAAAATTATAACTAACTTTGCAGAAAGTTCCACGAAACAAGCCCCATCTTTACCGACAACAACATGAAGAAAATACTCTTTTTACTCACACTGACAGCCGCCATCATCGCCTCTTGCGGAGGCGGCAAGACACAGCCCGAGACACAGACGGCAGCAACCGAAGCCGAGGAGAAGGACTCGATGATATACGGTCTGACGTGCGACGGCACTAACGACTCGGTTATCGTCTTCCTGCCCTTCGACGGCAACGACTCCGACCCTGTGACCTATAACGTCGAGGTGGCACATGCCAACGGACGCATCATAGGCAAGCCGGAAATAGGCGACTGGGTAGGCCTCATCCTCAACCCCGAGGACACTACCGAGGCCACAATGGTTGTCAACCTCGACCAGATGAAGGGCACATGGACCTATGAGGTACGTCCGACGTGGAAAGCAGCCTCACGTCTCTCACGCCGTGCGCTGGCCCGCAAGCTCAACGAGATACCCGATTCGCTGAAGGAAGCCTACCTCGTTCCGCGCGAGTATGGCTTCACGCTGAAGCGCTCAAGTGTGGCACAGTCGGTGGGACGCGTCATGCAGCAGTCGAGTCTGGAGGACGACAGCCCCGTAGAATATCCGAAGGTGAAGAACTACACCGGCTGGAAATGCCGTAACGGACATCTCATCCTGACCAGCACCGAAGGTCCTATAGCCATAGCACAGGCCAACAGCGACGCCAACAGCAAGCAGGCTGCGCCGAAGCAGAAAGAGCATCACGACACGCTGGAGTTTGTCTTCATGACCGACGACTCACTCGTGCTGATGACACACGATAACCGTCGTCTCGCCTTCCACCGCAAGGCAAACGCCCAGGCTGCCAACGCTGCTGCCACAAAGGCTGCGCAGAAGACACAGAAGATAGTCAAGTAGCGCGTGTACCGACAGCCGTTTGTAGCAGCATCGGTAATATCTGACAGGGTAATCGGTAGCATCTGAAATTATCAACCGCTACTTTTGAAATTATCAACGGTTACTAATGACGTCGTCAATGGTTACTAATGACGTCGTCAACGATAGCAATTGATGAGTTCATTAGCATAATCCAACAAAGTAAAGACTCAGTAATTACAAAGCAAAGACTCAGTAATTATACGGTAAAGACTCAGTAATTGTGCCACAATTACTGAGTCTTTATTGCACAAAAAGCACAAAAAGACACGATAAAACGGTGCAGATAATGCAACAGGATGGTACAGATGACACAACAAGCCGGTGCCAATGACGCAACAAGCCGATGCAGATGACACAACAAGCCAATAAAGATGACGCGAAAAGCCGCTGCAGATGACGCGAAAAGGAGCACCTGTAGAAATCATCACTCAACAGCGTGTATCACCTTATGCACATATTTTAGAAATACAAAGGTGCAAATAATGACAGGAGAAAGCAGGTAACTGACGGTCTGAGATGCCCTTTGTGTTAATTTTTCGGGCAGAACAGAAAGTTTTCAGTGATTATTGTAGCTTATCTCACATATTTTTTATATCTTTGCACCAAACATTATATAAGAACACGTTTTATGCTTGAAAAGGATTTCAAATATTATCTTGATCATCAGAAGGAACTCCTTACACAATATAAGGACAAGGTCATAATGATAGTCAACGAGCATGTTGTCGGAGCATACGCCTCAGAACCCGAAGCATACTATGATGGTAAAAAGAAGTACGGACTGGGCAACTTCCTCATTCAGTTGTGCACTCCTGGTGACAGCGCATATACTATTACCTACCACAACAGAGTTAAGTTCTGATGAAAGCCATACCCTTTACTTCCGTATTCCCTAAGACATTGGGATACATAGAAACCGAGTGCAAGGTGAGCGAAGCTTATGACGAGCAACTTGACACATCATCTTCACATCCATCCTTTCTCACATGTAAGGCCTTGTGGGATACTGGTGCCATGCGTTCAACAATATCAATAAGGGTAGTAAGCGAACTCGGCTTGATAGCTACTCGTCAGGCGAAAGTTTTTCATGCAGACGGCATAAGCGTGCGAAATGTGTATTACGTAAACATACTCCTACCCAATAAAATCGAGGTCAAGAATGTTCCTGTAACCGACGGCGATATAGCTGATACCGACATGCTTATCGGCATGGACATTATCTCGCTCTGTGATTTCGCAATCACGAACTCGGGTAAAGACACTAAGTTCTCGTTCCAGATACCGAGTGTCTATGATATAGACTTTGAGAACATGTAAATATTGACTAAAGTTTCATACCCTTTATTTTGTCAAGAATTATAGAATTAAAGAAGACAGGTTGGAATAAATAAGAAAGGGTAGAAGGAAATAAAATCTCAAAATGAGATTTTATTTCAAGCTTCTAAATCTTCTTGGCAATTCAACGAATATGCTTCTTAAATTCTTTAATTCTTGATAATAAAAGAGTTAGTTGGTGTTTAAACTGTGCGAAACTTCAATATTAACAAGCATTCAAGCTAAGCATGGGCATCATCGAAGTCATTTCGCATATCGCCGCCAAACTTTTCTTATAACCACTTTGCATTATTAGTCTCCATCATAGTTCTCAAAGCGGTGCTGCGCCAGCTGCTCGTACTTCGTGCCCGGCTGTCCGTAGTTGGCATACGGGTGTATGCTGATGCCTCCGCGCGGAGTGAACAGTCCTATTACCTCTATATATTTAGGTGACATGAGGCGGACGAGGTCCTTCATGATGATATTGACACAGTCCTCGTGGAAATCGCCATGGTTGCGGAACGAGAACAGGTAGAGCTTCAGCGACTTTGACTCTACCATCCTCTCGCCCGGGATGTACTTTATCTTTATCTCAGCAAAGTCGGGCTGACCTGTAATAGGACACAGCGATGTAAACTCCGGACAGTTGAACACTACCCAGTAGTCATTCTCGGGATGCTTATTCTGGAACGTCTCCAGCACCTCGGGTGCGTAGTCGCTCTTGTACTCTGTTTTCTTGCCGAGGGATACGAGTCCCTCTGTCTCACGGTTGTTACTCATTATGTGTTAGGATTGATATGTTCGGTTGGAAAGATAAAATTGCTGGAGCACAGACACTTCCATGCAGAATTTGCGGGCACGCTCCAGCCCATCAGAAAATGCGGTAGCTGATGTCGTTGTCATAGACATCCTCGTCCTCATATTTCTTCACAGCCTTCACGATGCGTATGGTGACGGGCAGCACGATAATCTCATAGACCGTCTTCAGCACCACTTGATAGAGCATCAGCCATGGCAACTCGTCAAAAGGCACTACGCCACCGAGGGCAAGAGGGAAGAATATTAGCGAGTCGGCACTCTCGCCGAAGACGGTGCTAAGTATAGCTCGGTAGGAGAAATGGCGGCCCTCGTCACGTACTTTCATCTTCGACATGACGTAGGCGTTTATGAACGAACCGCACAGGAACGCCACAAACGAGGCCGCAGCAATACGCGGCGCAAGACCAAAAATCTGATGGAAGCCTTCATCGCCTGTCCAATAGGGCGCCCCCGGTAGCCAATCGACAAGTGCGCCAATGCTGACGAAGAAGAAGTTAAGTAGGAAACCCTGCCATATCAAGACCTTGGCACGACGATATCCCCATACCTCGCACACCACATCGTTGATGATATAGCTTATCGGGAAGACTATGACACCGCCTGTCTGGCTGTGTCCAAGAAAAGAAAGCTGTTTTGTCTCGAAGACGTTCGAGGCAATAAGACAAACACAGAAGAGCGTGCTGAGAAACATGAACAGCATGCTCACTTTTGCATGATCATTATTCATAAACCTTGTTTTTATTTGAATGGGGTTGTCAAGTACCCATTTTACTGTTTTAAGGTGGATTCTATTAATTCGCTTTGACAGATTTCGAGTTTATTTTTCGAGATTAAAGTGACAACTTCTTGATGGAGTTATGCGGGCATAACGACTGAAAGAGTTGACGCTTTGAGCCGAAAAGAAACCGAAAGATGGCAAAACGTTACTATCCACAACTTAGTTTAATATACGGTGGGAATTAATAGAACCCACCTTAATTGATATAAAACAAGCATTTTAGCCTGTAAATCGGGTGCAAAGTTACATATTTTATCTGAAATGAGCAAGTAATTTCAAAAAAAACATTAAAATCGGCTTGATTTCGGATAATTATATGTAACTTTGCAACGTAAATATGCTAAAATGCGCACATCGAATCGGGAAAATGCGCATACATGTCATTCAACATCATATATGGAACACATCAGAAACTTCTGCATCATAGCACATATTGACCATGGAAAGAGCACTTTGGCAGACCGACTGCTGGAGTACACCAAGACAATAGAGGTCACTCAGGGGCAGATGCTGGACGACATGGATCTCGAGCAGGAGCGTGGCATAACGATAAAAAGCCACGCCATACAGATGGAATATGAGGGATACAAGCTCAACCTCATCGACACGCCGGGGCACGTCGATTTCTCATACGAGGTGAGCCGCTCAATAGCAGCCTGCGAAGGAGCACTCCTCGTCGTCGATGCCACACAGGGTGTGCAGGCACAGACCATCTCAAACCTGTATATGGCCATCGACCATGACCTCGAGATAATACCTGTCATTAACAAAATAGATATGCCGTCGGCCATGCCCGACGAGGTAGAGGACGAGATAATAGAACTGATTGGATGCAACCGCGAGGACATCTTACGAGCCTCGGGAAAGACGGGCGAAGGCGTAAAGGACATCCTTGACGCTGTCGTAGCACGCATACCGGCGCCTAAGGGCGACAAGGCCGCTCCGCTGCAGGCTCTCATCTTCGACTCTGTCTTCAACTCCTTCCGCGGCATCATAGCATACTTCAAGATTGAGAACGGCGTCATCCACAAGGGCGACAAGGTTAAGTTCTTCAACACAGGCATGGAGTACGATGCCGACGAAGTAGGCGTCCTGAAGATGGACATGGTTCCAAAGAAGGAGCTCTCAACAGGAGAGGTGGGCTATATAATAAGCGGTATAAAGAATGCCAAGGAGGTCGCGGTGGGCGATACGATAACACACGTCGACCGACCATGTACGAAAGCCATCTCAGGATTCCAGGAAGTGAAGTCGATGGTGTTCGCCGGTGTCTATCCTATCGACCCTACTGACTACGAGAATCTGCGCGCGTCGCTGGAGAAGTTGCAGCTTAACGATGCCTCACTGACATTCATGCCCGAGTCATCGGTAGCACTTGGATTCGGATTCCGATGCGGATTCCTCGGTCTGCTGCACATGGAAATCGTTCAGGAGCGTCTTGACCGCGAGTTCAACATGGACGTCATAACGACCGTGCCGAACGTGTCGTACATGGTATATGACAAACATGGCGAGGCAAAGGAGGTTCATAACCCTTCCGGCCTGCCCGACCTCATGTCCATCGACCATATCGAAGAGCCGTACATTCACGCCACGATAATCACCGACACACAGTTCATCGGGCCTATCATGACACTATGTCTCGACAAGCGCGGCGAGCTGATAAAGCAGGAGTACATCTCGGGCAACCGCGTAGAGATACACTTCCACCTGCCACTCGGTGAGATAGTCATCGACTTCTACGACAAGCTGAAGTCGATATCAAAGGGCTATGCGTCCTTCGACTACCACCTCGACGGCTTCCGTCCGTCAAAACTTGCAAAGCTCGACATACTCCTCAACGGCGAGAGCGTTGACGCCCTGTCAACCCTGACGCATCAGGACAATGCCGTAACGCTTGGCCGCCGCATGTGCGAGAAGCTCAAGGAGCTCATCCCACGTCAGCAGTTTGACATCGCCATCCAGGCTGCCATAGGCGCCAAGATAGTAGCCCGCGAGACGATAAAATGTGTCCGCAAGGATGTCACGGCAAAGTGCTACGGCGGCGATGTAAGCCGTAAGCGCAAGCTGCTGGAGAAGCAGAAGAAAGGCAAGAAGCGCATGAAGCAGATCGGAAACGTGGAAGTGCCGCAGAAAGCCTTCCTCGCTGTCCTCAAGCTTGACTAAGGCTGGGCACATTGCATAATTCATAATGCATAATTCAAAATGCATAATGCTTCATTAAGTGCACTCTTAAAAAGTCACGACACCTACAAACTGGTAGTGGACGAGGCCATCAATAAGGCCATGAAACGTGGAACCAGGGCTTTGCCCTCATTATTTATAATATTTTATTTGTGATTTAAGGCAACAACGTCCAAATTACAATTAAACTATGTTACATAAAGTTCCATCAGGCTTTTCAAAGTGGACTAATAATAAAAAACAAGTTAACTAAAATCTATATAACAAAACTTTCACCAAGGTTCTTTACCCCTATGAAACAGCAAACAATTTCAACAAGAGATGTAGCTCGAGAGCTTGCACGCAAGTACAGTACAATGACTCACGACGAGTTGGATATCCTCGAAAGCATCCTCGTGCCTATGCACTACTCAAAAGGCAAGAAGATACTCTCGCAGGGTGAGGTATGTAAGAACATTTACTACATACACACCGGACTCATCCGACAGTTCTACCAGAAGAACGGCAAGGAAGTGACAGAGCATCTCGGCACCGACGGCAGCATCTTCATGAGCATCCAGAGCCTCTTTGACGAAATTCCGACACAGCAGGAAGTGATGGCATTGGAGAACACCTACGTCTTCGCGCTGCCTAAGCGTGAGCTGGAGCACATTGCACTGCACAGCAACAACATCCAGATTCTTTACCGTAAGATACTTGAGGAGTCGCTCATCCTGTCGCAGGTTCATGCCGACCTCGTACGCTTCGAGACAGCACACGACCGTTATGTGCGCTTCTGCAAGATCATGCCACAGGTGGCTTTGCGTGCACCGCTGGTATTCATCGCATCTTATCTGCAGATGACACCGGAGACATTGTCTCGCGTTCGCGCACAACCACTGTAATCATAACAAAGCCTTTGGCACATGAAACATAAGAAATGGAGAAAGGGAAATGGGACAATACTCTCCATTTCCCTCATACTACTACTCTCTCTATTGACGGCAGGTTGCGCCTCTGAGGAGAGCGCAAAGACGCCTACAACAAAGCCGACATTATCAACCGACGGGTCGACAACACTAAGTGCCACTTATGACATAAGCAAGACATTAAGCCTGACATTCACGTCATCAGATGCATGGACAATAGATGCTTCTGATGATGAGATGTCTGTTTCCCCCAACTCAGGGAAGGCTGGCACCAACACCGTATCTATACAACTGCAGAACTACAACTGCACAAACGTCAACTATGACTATTTCCTTACAGTAAAGTCAGAGAACAGCATTGGCTCGACATCAATGAAGATTACAGTAAGCCAGGCTCCTGTCTTCGTTCTCAAGGACACTTACTTCGAGGCTGACCCCGAGGGAGACAACATCGAAGTAAAGTTCAATACCGACGGTAATGTCAAAAGCGGATTCTGGATTTACTACAGTCAGGGAGATGCTGAGGAGATGCTGGCGAAAGAAGAATCATCTCGCGCTGATGATTATAAATACACCGGAACCATTCCGATAACGAAAAACACAGAACAAAGACAACGGAATGGCTATTTTGCCTTCGGACTGGACCAGAATGCGGAGCAACTCTCAACGACATTCCAGATAACACAGCTTCCGTCAAGCATAGAATGCTCGACAGACACCGTAACAAACGATGGCGTCGTGCAGACCTTGCAGCAGCACACCACAGGCAAGGGAATACCTCTTATAATTATGGGTGACGGATTCATTGACCGCGAAGTTGCCGACGGAACGTATGACGATGCGTGCCGACAGGCATTCGAATACTTCTTCAGCATTAACCCGATGACAAAGTTGAAAGAATATTTTGATGTCTATGAGGTTACCGCAGTGTCATACAACAACGTCTTCTCGTCGTCAACACGCACGGCTTTCAGCAGCGTATTCACAGGAGGTAGCTCGACAGAGGTTAAAGGCAACAACGACAAGGTGATAGAATATGCCGAGAAAGCCATTGCCCAGAGCCGCATCAACGATGCCACCGTACTTGTCATTCTAAACGACACACGACACGCCGGAACATGCGTCCTGTACACCAGCCCTACCAAGTCAGAGATTCCGTCGGGTCTCAGTTTGGCATTTATTCCTATGACAGAATATTCAGAAGCCACACAGTCTGGCTTTGAACAGATTCTGCATCACGAAGCTGTAGGTCACGGTTTTGCCAAGCTTGCTGATGAATACAACAACGAAGAGAACGGAACAATACCCGAAGACACGCAAAAGGAACTCGAGGACGAGTGGAACTACGGCTTCGCCCGCAACCTCTCGACGACGTCAGACGTTACAAAGACGTTCTGGGCCGACCTTGCTGCTGACGAGCATTACACATCAGAGAAACTGGGATGCTATGAAGGTGGCTTCACCTATGCCAAAGGCGTATGGCGAGCTACCGACGAGAATATCATGCGTGAGAATATCGGAGGTTTCAACGCTCAACAGCGCCGTCTCATCTACAACCGTTGCATGAAAATAGCCAACGGCACATCTTGGAAGCCTGACTATGATGCTTTCGTTGCCTTTGATCAACCAGCAAGCTCATCATCGGCAAAGAACGGTTTATCAAAGCAACCGTCAAAACGTCCTACTATGCACCTGCGCCCTACCCCACCAAGGATTGTCAAGGCAACACGGTAACTAGCAGAGGACATCACAAGATAAGACAACAAAGACCAGGCAAAGCAGATCCACAAGGAGGAGTGTGGATAGTATATGTCAAGGGGGTACTTGTTTTTTCAAGAAAGAAAGTGAAAGAGTAAGTAAGTGAAGAGTGAATAGTCTTGCTGGCTTGATATCAGCAAACTTATCTTCTTACTTTTCACTTCCTTGCTCTTTCACTTCCTTACTTAAAATTATAACAGGAGGATACTGTCAACACAAAAAACGACAAGACCAAGCAAAGGAATTTTGCTTGGTCTTTGTTTATGACACAGAGGTGTATTATACACCGTCATATTGCCACAAGAGTTGCGGTGATGTGGCGGTTTAGGTGTTTCTCTTGAGGAAGATGCTATGGTCGATGCAGTCAGGCAGTTCCTCCTGATAGTGCGTCACCATGATGAGAGTCTTGTTAGGACGACGGCAGAAGGTCTCAATGATATCCTTCACCATGCGTCGGTTGCGGAGATCAAGGCCATGGAGTGGTTCATCAAGAATCAGAAGAGCTGGGTCTTTCACAAAGGCACGTGCAAGGAGCACGAGTCGTTGCTCACCACTGCTGAGCTTGAGGAATGTCTTGTCAGCAAGATGGCGCACACCGAAGATGTCCATCCAGAACAGGCATTGGTCCGTCTGCGATGGTTTTGGCTTGGTGTACAGGCCGTTCATATCAGACATTCCGCTGGCAACAATATGCAGACATGGCAGATCACGCTGGAAAGCGCGGTGCATCTCAGGGGAGATATATCCTATATGTCGCTTTATGTCCCAGATGCTCTCGCCCGTCTTACGCTCTATTCCGCTATGATGGCCCGTGCCACGCTGATGTCCGAAGAGCACGATATCATTGGCGTAGGCCTGCGGGTTATCGGCACAGACAATAGAGAGAAGCGTTGATTTGCCAGCTCCATTCTCACCGGAGAGAGCCCATCGCTCACCATTCTTGACAGAGAGATTGAGGTCACGCAGTATTGTGCGCTCACCATATTTAATATATACATGGTTGAAGTCTATGACGTTCTCGTTCTCACACGATGTCGTTGGCAGAGCATTTATAGCGTCTGTCTTCTCCTGCGACAGCACATGTGCCGGCATGGCAGGCACAGAAGCACGGTACTGGGCAAGCGTCTGCTTCTAGCCAACCTTCATATCTTCTACCTTCACGACGTGCGTTATGAATTCAGGGATATCGTCAGACTTCGACTGTACGAGTATTATAGCTACGTTCGTCTCCTCTGTCAGGACCTTCAGGAAGTCATGCAGTTGCTGACGTGCCGTCACATCAAGTCCTATGAAGGGATTGTCCATGATTAGCACGCGCGGATTTGTCAGCAGTGTCTTTGTCAACTGAAACTTGCGCAACTCGCCACTTGACAGCAGAATGATGTGCTTGTCGAGCAAGATGTCAAGATGGAACATCTCATACAAACGCTGACGGACACGTTCCAACTCCTCATGCATCTGCCGGCGGTCGGCCTCTTCCTCAGCAAGGCGTGCAGCCTCTTCGGCAGGGGTCTCATCACGCACCATGAACTTGTCGAAGTTCGTCTTGCGTGTCAATCCTTCGTTGGCTATCTTGAACGCTTCATCAAGCAGTTCGCTGACAAGCGGTGTCTCATCGATATCGTTTGAGTTCCAGCGCATCTGGTAGTAGTATGTGCCGTCTGTCGTGCCGTACGAGTCACGGAACGTCATGTACTTGATGTTGTCGCTGACCATCTTTGCCTTACGCGGAGAAAAGTCATACTGAACGGGGTTCATTGGCAGCAAGGCATGGGCACCGGTGATGATATCCACAAGCATCGACTTTCCACCGCCGTTTGGTCCGACGATGGCAACATGCTCACCTTGACAAAGAGAGAAATTAACAGGTTCTGCCATACGCCATGCAGGCATACGGCAGACACCATTTTCCACTTTTATTATGAACTGCGGCCCCTCTCCCCTGCCCTCCTGCAAATGGGAGGGAGTGATATGCTTTGTCTGATTATTATCGTTTGTCATACATCTAATTCACAAATTAATTCACAAATTATTGCAAATAAAGGTAATTATTTCCCTTCCTTAATAGGAGGGATCAGGTGTGGGCCCGATCCTTATTCTTATTTACAAAATCCTTCCATGAGCCGTAGTGACGGGCACCGCTCTCCGGCCGTCCCATCTGTATGAAGTGACAATAGGCAGCGGCGAGAGCATCTGTGGCATCCATGAACTTTGGCATATCGTCGGGCGAGAGCTTCAGCATGCGCTGCAGCATGCCTGCCACCTGCTCCTTCGAGGCGCTACCGTTGCCGGTTAGCGCCATCTTTATCTTCATAGGTGCATACTCATGGATAGGGATGTCACGCTGTATGGCGGCAGCAATGGCAACGCCTTGTGCTCGTCCTAACTTCAGCATCGACTGCACGTTCTGCCCAAAGAACGGAGCCTCTATGGCCATTTCGTCAGGAAGATACTCCTCAATGACGCCCGTAACACGCTTCAGGATATATCCCAACTTAAGGTATGGGTCGGTCATCTTGCGCATGTCAATGACACCCATGCTGACCATCTGCGTCTTGTTGCCCACAACACGCAGCACACCATAACCCATGACATTCGTACCTGGGTCGATGCCGAGGATGATTTTCTCTACCGAAGATTTTTTCTCCATTAACGATCCAGATACGGGTTATGCGCCACCTCGTAGCCTATTGTTGTCTCAGGTCCATGTCCTGTCAGCACGCGGACATCATCAGCAAGCTGAGAGAGGAAGCGAAGGCTGTTGATGATCATAAACATAGAGCCGCCAGGGAGGTCGGTGCGCCCGATGGACATACGGAATAGCGTGTCACCGGAGAACAGCACATTCTCTGCTTCGCAATAGAAGCTTATGCTACCTTGTGAGTGTCCTGGCGTTGCAAGGACCTTCAGCTCGTGAGTACCGAAGGACACTGTGTCGTTGGCGGAGAGGAATCCCGCCACCCTCGGCACGAAGGATACTGTTGCTCCGAGCATTGCTTCGGCCTGCTGACTTATCTCGCTCAGCAGGCGCTCGTCAGCACTGTGCAACTCCACTCTCAGTCCGAAGGCTTTGTACATGGCATCAATGCCGAAGTTATGGTCGAAGTGTCCGTGTGTAGCGAGCAAATGCTTTGGGTGCAGCCCTTCGCTGTTTATGTATTCGACTATCTCATTCTGTTCATCAGGAGTGAACGCGCCACAGTCGATGATGACACAATCCTTCGTCTCGTCAGAGACAACGTAGCAGTTCTCCTGTAGAGGGTTTACCTCGAAAGTCTTTATGTTCAGCATAGTTCTCAGTTAATAATTAACAATTAGCATTTAACAATTAACAATTATGATTACCTTTGTCTGCATGTGGTGTAAAGGTTCTGCATATTATAATTGTTAGGTGAGAATTAATAGGACTCACCTTAATTGTTCAGTGTTAATTGTTCACTGTTATTGATGTTGTTAATTATTCATTGTTAATTGATTGTTATTCTTTCTACTGCCTTTGAATCTATCCACCCTTCAGTGCCATCATCGAGTGTCACCTCATACCAGCCTTTTATTGTCTCGTCGGTGATACGGAGATGTGTTCCCTCATGAACGACAGTCTCGTCGGCAGCTTTCTGTTCTGGCGATTTCTTCACAGGGCAGTCAGATGATATGATGACGGCTCCATCGTTGGCATACATACGGCTGTGCTGTGTATATGCGCAGATGTTGCTAAGCAGAAAGACAATGAACAGAAGAATGCCACCGAAGAATCCAATCTGCCGCAACACGACGACGTCAGAGAATAGATACAGCAATGTCAGGAGCACGACAGCTATTAGTGAGCATAAAGCGATATATGCCCAGGTGTTAGTATTGAAAGCATTCACCACTGCCTGCCATCCTGCCACAATGAACGTATTCTGTGCCGGTTGCATCTTGTCGATGGTCTTTGTGCGTGCCACGCTGAGATTATGCTGTATGTCCTTGTCGGCCGGTGATATCAGCGAGGCCTTATTATAAGCTATGATGGCCTGAGTGATATTATCTGAGCGATAGAGTGCATTGCCAAGGTTGTAGTACAGTTCGGCAGATGGTGTCTGCTTCAACATATCCTGATACATCTTTATTGCACTCTGATAGTTACCCTTGGCATAAGCGGCATTGGCCTCATCAAGCGTTGCTGCCGAAACTGCTGAAGAACAGAAAGCAGCAACAACAAGGACAAGCAAAGTCGTCATTGTGCCATGCTTGGCACGTTTCTTGACATCCTTAAGGAATTCATCGATATCGGTGATGCCCTTCACTGCCTTATCATAAACATTATTCATCTTTCCCTTGGCCTCGCCAGGAGCATAGCGGGCATATTCACACTCGTCGATAGCATCAACGAATACCGTCACTGTACCGTTGTCAACACCATGTGCAAGCAGACGCTCAGTGATATTATCGCGCGAAAGTTCGGCAACAGGAATATTCAGTTTGTCACCGACATACCCCCACAACGCACGCAGCACCTCATCGTAGAACTCGTCCTGACGGCCGGCATTCATCAGCTTAGCGGCCTTCTTCAGACGCTTGGTAGCCACCTTGTTTGCCTTTTTGCCTCTTGAACCGACAATGTCAGCATTAGCAATGGCACGCTTGCGGAATATCCATATCAACATAAGGAATGCGACAAAGATAGCTGCCATCAACACTTCATATAGCGTAGTGCCATAGATGACATCGGCAGCAAGCGTATTTTCCTCATTGCTCTTGATGCCATGTATATCCTTGTTATCCTCAGAGAAGTCAGCAACGCTGTTCTTGCCACCCTTGCTTGCAGTCACGTTAATAGTAAGAGGACTTGTCTTTATAGTCTTGTATGAATTTGTTGTCGTGTCATAATAGATAAACTGGACAGCAGGAATGGTGTAGTCGCCTTGGTTACGAGGAACGAATAGGAAGTCGTATATCACGCTTCCCTCAACGCCATTGGCCGTCAGACGAGTCTTGTCGGTCATCTTAGGATCGTACTTATCGAAATCCTTTGGGAACTGTACCTCCGGTTGTTTCAGCAGTTTGAGGTTACCGTTGCCACTTACTACGACACGTAATGTTACAGGATCGTTTGCAGCGACAGTCTTCTTGTCAAGCGAACCGGAAATAGAGAAGCGTCCCACACCGCCCGAGAAACCTACCGGCCGCTGAGGGAGAGGATCGACGGTGACATCAACAGCGGGTGCCACAATGTCCTTCTTAACCTCCACATAGCCAGAACCGCCATTGAAGAACGCCTCGAACGGATCGACATTTCGGTTCTCCTGCACGACAATACCCTTGAATGTTATGGACGGAATGGTCAGTTTGCCTGTCATCTGCGGATACATGACATACTGGCTCCATGTAACACAACGGTAAGGCCGGCCGTTGAGATTCTCAAGATGGAAAGACTTCTGCTGCGGCAGTGGAATCTCTTGCGTATGGAATCCCTTAAGGTCTGGCATCTTTCCTTCGAGCTGTGTCAGCTCTACCTGAGTATAAACCTTATATGTAAGGAGTATAGGCTCTTGCTCATGAACGTGCTTCTTATTGGCCGAAACCTTTATGAAGAGGTCATTACCTGATATGCGTGCGCCAGCCTGACGCACCTGTGCACCTGGCTCCTGACGCATATTACTGCCTCCGCCACTGTTACTCTGAGCCTGTCCACTCACCTTAATGCGTGTCGCCGGAGATGCCGCCTGATGACCGTTGACAGTGGCATGAGCAGCAGGAATGACGTAGTTGCCGGCTTTCTCGGCAGAGATGATATATGTGTATGTTATGGACGACGAGCTGCTTGTATGCCCGTTGACCATCTGAAAGCTTGATTGTGAACTGGTGCTTGGTCCCATCAGCACTTCAAGACCATCAGGGATATTCCCTGCACGGAAGCCCTTGACATCCTGTGTCTGTATGGTGTACATCAGTTTGAACTGCTCTCCGACTCCTACATGCTGCGGTGCAGAGACAGTTATTGTCTGAGCCATCGCAGTGATGGTCCAGACAACAGATACTATTAATGTGTATAGTCTATTCATAGGCAGCCCCCCAAGCCCCCTCGGAGGGGGGATGTATTAGAATGTTTCACTTTCTTCGTATTCATTATTAAATATAACCTTGTACCTCGGACCTTGCACCTCGTATCCTATAAGGCAATTCGTAAGCAAGAAAAAGGAAACTTAGTAATTCGTGTCCAATACCTTGTGCCTTTATAAGATAGTTCGTAAGCAAGAAAAAAGAAACTTAGTAATTTGCACCTCGTAATTTGTACTTCTTCCTTACCAATTCTGCTGATGCGAGTTGCGTCGAGGTTGTGACTTAGCCTTCTGCATACGTTGCTGAACGGCCTGCTCCTGCTGCTTGGCAGCATTTAGAAGTTGTTCGGCATTGTCCTTGCTCATCTGTTCAGGCTTAGGCTGTTGCTTCTGCTGGTCTTTGTTCTGGTCTTTATTCTTGTTCTGATCTTTATTCTGATCCTGTTTGTTCTTGTCCTTGTTCTTATCTTTATTCTTGTTCTTGTCGTTCTTGTTCTGCTGGCTCTGGTTGTTCTTATTGTTCTTCATCTGCTTAAGACAGAGAGCAAGGTTGTAGCGTGTCTCATCATCCTTCGGATTGTTGCGAAGAGACTCCTTATACGCCTCCACAGCTTCCGAGAACATCTTCTTCTGCTGACAGATGACGCCCATGTTATGATAAGCCTGCGCACGACGCTCACGGTCGGGCTGAAGCTTGGCACCGTTCTCGAAACACTGCACAGCCATTGAGTCTTTCTGCTGAGCCATCAGCGCACAACCGAGGTTATACTGGGCCTCCGGGTTCTTGGGGTTGGCAGCAACAGCCTTGCGGAATGTCGCCTCTGCCTCCTCATATTTCGATTCGCGGAACAGCCGGTTGCCATGACGTATCAACTGCCGGTCGTTCTGTGCAGACACTTCCAACTCCCCGAGGGGAGAGAACAGGATGATTGTTATGAGAGTAAATATGTATAGTACCTTTGTCATTATAAGTTAACAACTGCGTTTGTTTCTAAAGTCTCAGTCTATTGATTCGGTTCTGAAAGATTTTGTATGGCGTTGTCAATACTGTCATCATCCTCTTTCTTATAGATTGCACTGCAATGTGGTATGACTTGTTGAAAATTTACTAGTAAATTTGCCGCGATTCTTAGTCTTTTGCAAGAAATTTACTAGTAAATTTTATGCAATAAAGATATCATCGTGTATTATTGTCCATACTCTAACTTGACGAACAATTAATCTTTTATTTTCTTCTGAACAGGCTCATGCCCTTTTGGTAAGATGGCTTGCACTCGTAGACGATAACCTCAAGGATGAGCAAGAGGATGGCGATGATGCCCACAACCTGGAACTGGTCGTCGTAGTCGCTATATACGACGCTTGACACCTCGTTCTTCTGCATCTTGGCAAGTTCGCTGTTAAGCTTTTCCTGTGCCTCATTGGTGTTGTCGACATGTATGTATGTTCCACTTCCGGCGGCTGCGATGTCACGGCACATCTGCTCGTTGAGCTTCGTCATTACCGTCTGTCCGCTGTTGTCCATCATGTAGCCGCCCTTCCCATCAGGGATAGGAGCGCCCTGTCCTGCGCCAACACCAAGAATGAAGACGCGCATTCCGGCCTTCTTTGCAGCCTTTGCCGCCTCAAGTGCTCCGCCTTCATGATCCTCACCGTCTGTGATGACGATGATGGCGCGGCCGATATTCTTCTGTTGTGTGAAGCTGTTCTGTGCCAGGCCTATCGCCTTTGCGATGTCTGTACCTTGCTCCTCGATAAGAGCAGGTGTAGTGCTCTGCAGGAACATTTTCGCAGAGACATAGTCGGCTGTTATAGGCAGCTGAGTGAAAGCATCGCCGGCAAAGACGACAAGGCCTATCTTATCGTTTGTGAAATGGTCAACCATATTCTCGACAAGCATCTTCGATTTGTCAAGACGTGATGGTGTGACATCCTCTGCCTTCATCGAGTTGGATATGTCGAGACAGATGATGGCCTCTATGCCGTGACGTTTCTCATTGCTTACCTTCGTACCCATCTGCGGACGAGCCAGCATGATGATGATGAGAGCGAGCACCGCCATCATGAGGCAGAACTTCACCATCGGGCGATGTCGCGAGACATCAGGCATCTGCCGCCGTGTGAGGTCGCGGTCGCCCCATAGCTTCAATGCTTTCTTACGCTGAAGCAGCATCCACATCCTCATCAGGTAAAGAATGGGGATGATAAGCAGGAGATATAAATATGTAGGATCTTCGAATCGCATTTTATGCAGTTAACAATTAACAGTTAACAATTAAGATTAATGAATTAAGAGTTAAGAATTAAGAGTTAAGAATTATGATTACCGTTTTCAATTAACAATTATGCATTACGAATTATGAATTATGCATTATGAATTATGCATTATAAATTACGTTATGGTATGCGGCGGAATACGGTGAGCCGCAGCAGTACTTCAAGCAGCAGAGCCAACAGCGCACCGATGGCAAAAGGCTGGAATGCTTCATAACGCTTTGAGAACTTCTTGACGTTAAGCTTAGAACGTTCAAGCTGGTCGATGTCGTGGTAGATGCGCTTCAGCTCTTTGTTGTTTGTGGCACGATAGAAGTTGCCGTCTGTCTTTGCTGCAATGTCAGCAAGCGTCTTGGTGTCTATCTCAACAGGGATATTGACATACTGCACGCCTCCTGCCACAGGCATAGGATACGGCGCTACCTTGTTGGTGCCGACACCGATGGTATAGACGCGGATGCCGAGGCTCTTGGCTATCTCTGCTGCTGTCAGCGGTGATATCTCGCCGGCATTGTTCGAACCGTCGGTGAGTAGTATGACAACCTTCGACTTTGCCTTTGAGTCTTTAAGACGTGTCACGGCATTGGCAAGTCCCATGCCGACGGCCGTACCATCCTCTATCAGTCCGCGTGATGCAATGTCTGTGCGCACGCCCTGCAACAGGTTAAGCAGCGAGGTATGGTCTGTTGTCATAGGGCACTGTGTGAAGGCTTCGCCTGCAAATATCGTCAGTCCGATATTATCGTTGGGACGGTCAGCAATGAATGATGCTGCCACATTCTTCGCCGACTCGATACGGTTAGGCTTAAGGTCTTCGGCAAGCATTGACGTCGAGACATCCATAGCCAGCATGATGTCGATGCCTTCAACCTCACGCTCGTCCCATGCGTTGTGTGTCTGCGGTCGGCACAGGCAGATAACGATGAGCACGAGGCATACGCAACGGCAGAGCATCGGCAGCCATGACAGACGCTGGCGCATGGTCTTGGGTGCATCCTTAAGTAGCCATGCATCGCTGATTGTCATTGTTGCCTCGGTACGCTTGCGGAAGCGTATGTACCATACCAGGTAAGGTATGAGCAGCAACAACAGCAGGAGATATTCTTTGTTTGCTAATTCCACGTTATAAATGAAGAATGAAGAATGAAGAATGAAGAATTTCGGGTAGTGATATACTCTTTCGATAGCTATCCCCCATTTATGTTTCTTCGTAACTGCACTTCTTCGTTGTTATTCTATTAAGAGAACTATTTGATATAGGATGTATGCGAGGATTATCACGACAGCAGTGACACAGACATAGATGGCATAATGCAGTACACGGAGTGAGATGTTCTTCTGCTTCTCCTCGTCGGTGAGCTGTGTCTCCTCGCGATGTTCCTCAACAACCTCCTCGGTCTTTGTTGAGTTAATGAAGTCAATGGCAGAGACGAGGTTACGGTCGTTCTCGTTGATGAGTACCGAGTACTTGGCGAACTTCACGAGGTCGGCAGTCTCAAACAACTCACGCAGCTCAGCAACCTTCTGTGGATCTTCCGTCTGCAAACGGTCAATAATCTCACGTGTCGTCATCTCCATTGCCGAGAATCCGAAGCGCTCGGTGAGATAATTACGCAGCGTATCTGTCAGACGAGTGTAATACTCCTTCTGGTTGTCGGCAATGGCGGCGCGGTTCTCCTTTATCTCGTCAATGGCGTTCATAGCCTTGACGTGAGCCGGTATTCGCTTCACGATACGGAAGGATATGCGTATTGGTTTGTTGCCCTTGCGCAAAAGGTAACACAGCATAGCAAGGACAGCCAACAGCGATGCTACACCATATAATATAATAAGAGGTATCCACTCATCCCATGAGAAAGGATTCGTCTGTACCGTCTTGGCAGGGAAGAACTTATCGAGCTTTGTCGTATCTACCGGTACATCAATAACCTTCAGTGCGAGTTTCTTGCCAGCGTATTTCTTGCCAGCCACAAGGACAGACAGCGGAGCGATGTAGTGGAGCTTCGGCTCAAAGGATGTCAGAGTGTAAACGATGGTCTGCTTCAGTGTGCCGTCGCTGTTGCTGACGCTGTCACCGCGCAGCTGCTCCACAACCTCTATGCCTGGCGCTAACAGTTTCTGCTCGCCAAAGTCAGGGAACTGCACGTCAACGCCCTCCTTCGCTGTCACCGACAGGAACAGATGGCACTGGCTGCCGAGCATGATCTCCAGAGAGTCCATCTGCTCTTCAACCTGTGGCTTCTGCGCGTGCGACGCTGTTGCGACGGTTAGCAGTATTAATAATATGTGTAACGTTTTCTTCATATAAAAGGGAATTACGGACCCTTCCTTAACTTCTTTGCTTAAACAGCATCATGAGATGCTTGACGTAGTCATCGGCTGTCGAGACAGATATTGAGTCGACGCCTGAGTGTGAGAAAGTATCCTTCAGACGGGCCTGACGTTCCAGCCATGCTGCCTTGTAGGCTGTGCGCACACTGCGTGACGAAGTATCGAGATACTGCTCGTGTCCCGTCTCGGCATCACGTACACGCATCATGCCGATGTTCGGCAGTTCATTGTCACGGCGGTCATACACCTGTATGGCTACGACATCATGCTTGCGGTTACATATCTGTAACTCCTTCTGGAATGCCTTCTGCTGATAGAAGTCGCTAAGAAGGAATGCTGTGCAGCGACGCTTCTGCATGCGCGTCAGTGTCTCAATGGCCTGGGCAAGGTCGGTGCGGTTGCTCTCAGGATGGAAGTCCAACAGTTCGCGTATGATATAGAGAATATGCTTGCGTCCTTTCTTCGGTGGGATATACTTCTCGACATGATCTGAGAAGAATATGACACCTATCTTATCATTATTCTGAATGGCTGAGAAGGCTATCGTAGCAGCTATCTCCGTCACCATCTCGCGCTTCTCCTGATGCTGCGAGCCGAAAGCCAGCGAGCCGGACACATCGACCATAAGCATCACCGTGAGTTCACGCTCTTCCTCAAAGACCTTGACGTAAGGGCGGTGGAATCGTGCTGTGACGTTCCATTCTATATCGCGGACATCATCACCGAACTGATACTCCCTAACCTCTGAGAATGCCATACCACGTCCCTTGAAGGCAGAGTGATACTGACCGGCGAAGATATTGTTCGACAGGCCACGTGTCTTTATCTCTATCTTACGGACACGAGAGAGAAGGGAGGACGTGTCCATGGACATGGCACTCTGCGGACCCACCCCCTTGCCTGTAGAGGGAGACAAACCCAGCCC
>R03__coassemble_489_pt1 | contig 22486 bp, 8 predicted proteins | sample R03__metabat2_low_PE_024 | metagenome-assembled genome bin R03 | reverse complement strand
GGATAGGGTGGGCTTAACATGGCAAAACCACTTGTTGAAACAAAGGCACGCATCGGCGTGTTCTCAATAGCTCTCGGCGCTTATCTGCCGCAGTTCCCTCAACTCGTCCCTAACTTTCAGGCACAGTATGAGGCATTCAAGAAGACTCTCCCTGACACCGTCGAGATTATCGACGGCGGCATGGTGACAACAAAGGAGCAGTCAATGGCTGCCGGCGATAAGTTCCGCTGCGCTGACGTTGACCTCGTCATACTACAGCTCCTCACATACGCAACATCCAATAACCTGCTCCCTGCCGTCCGCGACCTCAACGTCCCTGTTGTGCTCGTCAACGTTCAGAAGAAGGCACAGCCTGACTACAAGAATACCGACATACCTACATGGCTGGGCGACCTCTATGCCTGCGGTGCCGTCGGCGAGATGGTTGCCGACCTTGAGCGTGCCGGCAAGCGTCATGCTGTCATCACGGGCGTCGTAGAAGGCGGTGACCCAGAGGTAGAGCGTGAGATAAACGACTGGTGCCGTGCAGCACAGGTACACCGTCGCTTCCGCTACACCAACATCGCACAGATAGGTCGTCCATACCCTAATATGATGGACCTCTACATCGATGAGACAAACCTCTACCACCGCATGGGCCTCTTCACAAAGCAGTTTGACTGGGAGAAGATGTGGGCCATCGCTGACAACATCACCGACGAGGCTGCCATCAAGGCAAAGGCAGAGGATATCCTCAACACCTTCGACATCGAGGGTGGCAACTCTATCGAGAAGGTATGGGACATGGCAAAGTATGTCGTTGCCTTCGAGCAGTGGGTAAAAGACGAGCAGCTCGGACTCATAGCATCACACTACGACGGCTTTGCACAGGGCGTTGCCGGCAAACTTGACTCTATGCTCATCCCTGCGTTCTCAATGCTCATCAAGCAGCACACCGCATGTGCCGTAGAGGGTGATATGAAGGTCGCTATGGCTATGTCGATACTGAAGACTATCTCTGGCACAGGCACACTGGCTGAGATGTACTCTATCGACTTCCCTGAGGATATCTGCATCATAGGCCATTCAGGCTCGGGCGACTTCGATATCTCACAGGCTAAGAAGCCGACGATGAAGATTGTCCCTGTCTTCCACGGCAAGGCCGGCGGCGGTTACCTCACACAGTTCTATCCTCCTACGGGCGACGTGACATACCTCGGCATCACACAGGACAAGAACGGCAAGTTCAAGTTCGTCGTTGCTGAAGGCGTCAACCAGCCAGGCGAGATATTCACCTTCGGCGATACCAACATGCGCACGAAGTTCTCTATCCCTTGCCGCGAGTTCTGTAACAAGTGGTCAGAGGCCGGTCCGACACACCATATGGCTGCTGCCGTAGGCCGTCATATAGACACCATCCTCAAGGTTGCCAAGATCATGGACGTTGAGGTGGATATCGTATGTCGATGAGATTGGAGATTAGAGCTTAGAGAACTTAGCTCAGAGCTTAGAGCTTAGAGTTTAGAGCTTAGAGGCTAAAGTCACAGACGATTTATAATATTTTATTTGTGATTTAAGCTTGCCCTCCTTGATCTACAAGTAAAACTATACCTTCCCGTATTTATCCCTGATGCATCATCCTGATGTGTCAGGGATAATTGGTTATATGACACCAAATAACGGAAAAGTGGCGACGATACACTTCTTGATATACGTTAATTCATTAAATTTTACCTTATCTTATAAAAAAGTTTAATATTTTCTTTGTTATTTTAAAAAAAGTGTGTACCTTTGCACCCATAACTGACTTACATCGATGTATAAATCATTGTTAACCCTGCCATTTGTCTTCTGGCTTGCCTTCACACCTGTGTGCAGAGGCCAGCACTTATCGTATGATCTTACGAAGACTCAGCCAACCTACTCAGCGGAGACGGGTTGCGGATATGACGTGGTTGCAAGCCCAACGGCAAAGAGCGCTTCGCCATTCTATTTTTCAGTAAAGGTCCCTGATGGAAACTACCTTGTCACCGTCGTCCTCGGCAGCAAGAAGAAAGCCGGCGAGACAACAGTACGTGCTGAGAACCGCCGTATGATGGTTGAGAAGTGTGTCACCAAGAAGGGACAGTTCACATCCTACTCATTCCTTGTCAACAAACGCTCGACAGACATCCCTGCCTATAAGGATGCCAACGGCAAAGACATCGCAGCCGACCGCGTGCGCATAAAGCCGCGAGAGAAGGAATCCATGTCGTGGGATGAGAAGCTGACACTTGAGTTTAACGGTGCCAACCCTTGTGTCAAGACCATCACTATAACACCCGACACCACGGCAACGACAGTATTCCTCTGTGGTAACTCCACCGTTGTCGATCAGGATAAAGAGCCCTGGGCTTCATGGGGACAGATGTTTACACGATGGTTCGTGCCATCACCGGCAAAGTATCAGCCAACACCCAATACCCATCACCCAACACCCCAAATCTGCATTGCCAACTTCGCTGAGAGCGGACTCACCGCAACAAACTTCATGGCGCAGAACCGCCTGAAGAAGATAGAGTCGATGATTCGCCCAGGAGACTACGTCATCTGCGAGTTCGGCCATAACGACGAGAAGGAGAAAGGTCCAGGCACAGGAGCATACTACCACTACTCCGTGGCACTCAAGAAGTTCATAGACATAGCGCGTGCTAAGAAGGCCAACATCATCTTCTGCACACCGACACAGCGACGGTTCTTCGAGAAAGACGGCACGATACGTAACACACACGGCGACTTCCCAGCTGCCATGAAGGCCGTGGCACAGCGTGAAGATGTTCCGCTCATCGACCTCAATGCCGAGACAAAGACACTCTTTGAGGCAATGGGACCGGAAGGCAGCAAGCACCTCCTCGTACACTATCCGATGGGAACATTCCCATGGCAGGACAAGGAATTTGCAGACAATACACACTTCAATCCCTTCGGGGCATACGAAGTATCAAAGCTCGTTGTCATGGGGCTCAAGCAACTGAACTCACCACTTGCCGACTTCATAACACCTGAATGGCAAGACTACTCACCCCAACAACCCGACGACTGGCAGACGTTCTACTGGCCACAGGCACCGTTATACGACGGTACCAAGCCAGATGGCAACTAACAACTCCGGAACCTCCGGTTTCTCTGGTTCTTCCGGATCCTCTGGTTTCTCCGGCTCTTCCGGAACCTCTGGTTTCTCCGGCTCTTCCGGAACCTCTGGTTTCTCCGGCTCTTCCGGAACCTCCGGTTTCTCCGGTACAACTTCAGCTAACAAAATTCTAAATCTAACATAATGACTAACAACAATCAACTCAAAGGAAAATGGATGCTGGCAGCATCACTATCCTTAACCTTGGCGATGTCACCATTCTCTGCAATGGCCAGTACATCACAAGCTGAGGCAGCCATGCAGGCTGCACAGGCTAACCAGGTTATCAAGGGTACGGTGCTTGACCCTACGGGCGAGCCGGTCATCGGTGCCAGTGTTGTCGTAGTAGGTGCTAAGACAATGACAGGTACAGTCACCAATTTCGACGGTGAGTTCCAGCTTAATGTCAAGCCAGGCACTAAGCTGCAGATCTCTTTCGTAGGTTATGACACACAGACCGTTGTCGCTAAGGACGGCATGACAGTCACACTCGCAGAGAACTCAACAATGCTGCAGGCTGTCGAGGTCGTCGCTTACGGCGTACAGAAGAAAGTAACCATGACAGGTGCCGTATCAAGTGTAAAGAGCGAAGACCTCGTTCGTACATCTGTCGGCTCAGTAAACAACGTCCTCGGTGGACAGCTCTCGGGTGTCACCACAGTGCAGTACTCTGGTGAGCCTGGTTCCGATGCCGCCGAGATCTTCGTTCGTGGTAAGGCAACATGGGGCGACTCAGCACCTCTCATCCAGGTGGATGGTGTCGAGCGTTCAATGTCTGATATCGACCCGAACGAAATTGAGTCCATCACCGTCCTCAAGGATGCATCGGCAACAGCCGTTTTCGGTGTCCGTGGTGCTAACGGTGTTGTCCTCATCACAACAAAGCGTGGCTCAGAAGGCAAGGCAAAGATAAGCGTCTCAACAGCATGGACTGCTCTCTCTCCAACAAAGATGGTTGAGCAGGCAAGCTCGTACGAGTATGCCAACTTCTACAACCAGATGAGCTACAACGACTATCTGCAGACAGCAAACACTGCCGTTGCCAACGGCAAGTACGCCAGCCTCGCTGCATATCAGGCTGAGAATGCTTTCAACCCAAGCTTCTCGGCTGAGATTATCAAGAAGTTCCAGGATGGCTCTGACCCTATCCGATTCCCGAACACCAGCTGGGCTGACTATATCATGAAGGACATCACACTACAGCAGCAGCACAACCTCAACATCTCAGGTGGTACCGACCGCGTGAAGTACTTCATCTCGGCAGGTTACTACTCACAGGGTGGTCTCTTCAAGGAGTTTGACCGTGGCTATAACTACGGCTACCAGTATCAGCGTTTCAACTACCGTGCCAACCTCGACCTCAAGGCAACAAAGACAACGACTCTCTCATTCAACGTCGCTGGTAACGTCAGCGATGCTGACAAACCATACACAGGCCAGGGCTCAGGCGGTATGATCAAGAACATCTACTATGCCACACCGTTCTCAAGCCCAGGCATCGTTGACGGTAAGATGATATACTGTACAACAGACTACACCGACGGTCTGAACCTCCCGTTCCTCGGCGGCACAGGTATGGCATACTATGGCAACGGCTTCATGCAGACCAATATCAACAAGATACAGATGGACCTCGTCCTTGACCAGAAGCTCGACTTCATCACAAAGGGTCTCTCGTTCAAGGCAAAGGGCTCATACAACTCTGCATTCACCGTTAACAAGCAGGGCAACTGCGGCGTCGCTACATTCAACCCTCTCGTGCAGTATGACGACGACGGAAACGTAATATACAACGCTGACGGTACACCTTATCTATTATATCGTCAGAACGGTAACGACACTGACCCTTCGTACTCTTACTCACAGGGTAAGGCTCGTGACTGGTACCTCGAAGGCAGCCTTAATTACTCACGCGTCTTCGGAAAGCATACATTCAATGCTCTCGCACTCTACAACCAGTCAAAGCAGTACTACTACTCAAGCACATCATATCCTGACGTGCCTCGTTCATACGTAGGTCTCGTAGGACGTGTAACATACGACTATGACAACAAGTACCTCGCTGAGGTGAACATGGGTTACAACGGTTCAGAGAACTTCGCACCAGGCAAGCGCTTCGGTCTCTTCCCTGCCGGATCACTCGGATGGATCATGAGTGAGGAGAAGTTCTGGAAGCCTATCGCTAAGGTCATCTCTTTCTTCAAGCTCCGTGCATCATGGGGTCTCGTAGGTAACGACAAGACAACAACAGCAACACGATTCATGTATCTCGCTGACCCATACATCACAGGCTCTGACGGACTTATCACCAACGCACTGACGTCGCCTTATACCAATACATACGGCTATCTCTTCGGTAACGCACAGTCAGGTACAACATCTGGTACATCAGGCATCTCCGGTGCTTATGAGTCAGAGAAGAATAACCCGAACATCGGATGGGAGAAGGCATTCAAGCAGGACTACGGCTTCGACATGAACTTCCTCAACGACCGATTGAAGACAACATTCGACTACTATCGTGAGCATCGTACTGACATCTTGCTCCGCGATATGACCGTGCCTTCAACACTCGGCTTCACCGTTCCTTATACCAACGACGGTGAGACAAAGTCATGGGGTTGGGAGGTTTCGCTCAACTATAACGACAAGATTGGCAAGGACTTCCGCTTCTGGGGCAAGTTCAACATCTCTTATAACCAGAATGAGATTATCGAGATGAAGGAGACACCGCAGAAGAACGAATACATGTACCAGCGTGGTCACCGCATCGGTGCACGCTCAATGTATAAGTTCTGGAAGTACTATGAGGGCGAGCAGACACAGACAGAGTACAAGCAGGTCTTCGGTACCGACTTCCCAACACAGCTCGTTGCCAACCTGCAGCCAGGTGACTGCGTCTATGTTGACCTCGACGGCGACGGCAAGATTGATGAGAACGATATGACACGCGACAACGGATTCACCGATGACCCAAAGTACATGGCAGGTCTTACACTCGGCTTCAACTACAAGCGTCTCACATTCAACATGCAGCTCACTGGTGCATGGGATGTGTCACGTTACATCACCGATGTGTTCCGTCAGCCATTCTTCTGCTCATCTAACACAACACAGGGCGGTCTCCTCGCATACCATGTCAACAACACATGGACACCTGAGACATACGAGTCACAGGACGCTCTCTACCCACGTGCCACATGGAGCAACGCCGTTCAGAACTACGCTGCCTCTGACCTCTGGGAGAAAGACGCCAAGTATCTCCGTCTGAAGACTGTCTCTATCTCATACGACATCATCAACCCTGCATTCAAGAGCATCGGTATGACAAAGTGTGAGCTCACACTCTCTGGCTACAACCTCCTTACTTTCACTCCTTACAAGTGGGGCGACCCTGAGACAACAGCATCAAGCTCGCCATCTTACCCACTTCAGCGTACATACACCATCAGCCTGAATGTCGGCTTCTAACAGCAGTAAGGAATATATACATTATTATATATTATATAAGGAATAAAGAATAATGAAACACAATATATTATTACATAGTGCAGTGGCCCTGATGGTTGCCGGAGCAGCGATGACAGCTTGTACTGACTCCATCGCCGTCGGTGACGCATCACTCGACAAGGCAACGAGCTCTACTGCAACTATCGATACCGTATTCCAGAATGCTGAGTACACACGTCAGTTCCTGGTAGGTATTTACTCAAAGCAATACTATGGCCTGCCATACGCCAACGGCGGTGCTTACATGCCACACTCGGGCAACCCTTATACAGGAAAGTTCGATGCGCTCACTGACTGCTGGCATCAGTTCTGGAATGGTGCTGCCGTCTATGGACAGTACTACACTGGCGCCATGACAGCTACTACAAGCCGTACCGACGGACTTGACGGCCCGCTGTACTCTTACGACAAAGAGTTCCAGTGGTACATGATACGTGCCGGCTATATCTTCCTCGCCAACGCTGACCGCGCTCCTGAGGTAGATATGAAGCAGGACGAGAAGAACCGCCTCAAGGCTGAGGCTCGCTGCCTCATGGTTGACGCCTTCTTCAATACATTCCAGCACTTCGGTGGTGTGCCTATCATGAAGCACGCTCTCGATGCCAGCGAGGCAACAGCCGAGTTCCCACGTGACAGCGTTGAGAACTGCGTAAACTGGATGGTCAATCAGCTTGACTCAGCCATCAACGACTCTGACTTCCCATGGGTTGTCTCTAACCCTGCTACTATGAACGGACGCTGGACAAAGGCTGGTGCCATGATGCTGAAGTGCAAGATTCTGCAGTTCGCTGCATCGCCACTCCTTAACCCTAAGGACGGACAGCCATACTACACAGGCGCATCCGAAGAGGTTAAGCCTTTTATCATGTACACCGATGCATCACAGTATCAGGCACGCTGGGACCGCTTCGCCAAGGCATGCGACGACTTCTATAACGCACTGCAGGCCAATGGCACATACTATCTCCAACAGGCTGATATACCTTCTACCGCCAACACGACAGCAAAGAAGGTGCCATACTACCGTCTCGCATACCGTCAGGGATACTACCTCAACGCATCACCTGAAATCATACACTCTGTACGTGTCTATGGCAACGACCCTATGTCAACAGCACGTTACGGATGGCATGAGTGGTACTCTAAGTCAGTGCCACGTAATGCATACTGCCCTACACACGAGTATGTCTCTAAGTTCACATGGAACGACGGCGAGCCTTTCAACTGGGAGAACGCTGCAAAGAAGACATACAAGAATAACGCTACAGAACCTGAGGTGACAGAGACTGTCGAGAAGTCAGGTGATACTGAGAAGACAACATACACTGTTTCTAACCTTATCACTAACTCAAAGACAGGTGCCGTGACACGTAACTCAAAGTCGCTGCATACAATGTTCGTAAGCGGTAGCGTTCCTTCTGGCGGACGTCAGATAAACACTACACTCACACGTGACCCACGACTCTATGAGGAGTGTATCGTCAACGGACTGAACATGAACCTCGACTGGACCACAGCATCCATGACAGGATATCCTTGGGAGCTCTGGTACAACGGTAACGACGGCTCTACAGGCGTGCTGACACAGCAGAACACCATGTTCGGCTCTGGCTACGGCTTCAACAAGTACTATCTCGGTACAGGCGTTTACACCAACGACTCAAGTGCTGACTCTTACCGCTTCCCAACACAGTGGGTAGCTCTCGGACTCCCTGAGTTCTACCTCATGTATGCCGAGGCTCTCGTCATGCGTTCATCACCTGACGTTACCAAGGCCGTTGAGATGGTTGACAAGGTGCGCTCACGTGTTGGTCTCCCTACAATGGCTAAGGTATGGACATCAGCCAACTGGCGCACAGCGATGAACTACACCGCAACAACAGCTGCCGCAGCTGCTACAGCAACAGTAAACCTTGACAACGGACAGCAGTCAACAGAGTTCATGGAAGAACTCCTTGACGAGCGCGTTCGTGAGCTCGGACTCACCAACGCACGCTGGTTCGATATGGTTCGTCTGAAGCGTACCGACTGGATGACAAAGCAGCTGCATGGCATCATGCAGTATCGTCTCGTACAGTCCGGCTCTGTCTTCACACGCCGTGACGTTGCGTGGGTAGGTGCTGACCGCGATAACGACGCATCGTCAACACAGCCACTTGACTTCCTCAACTCTATCAAGACCATCACAGGCAACAGCCGTTACCTCTGGAACAAGGATCCTAAGTCAACAGAAGTACAGAAGTGGCTTCTTGATCCACTGCCACAGGCAGAGATAAACAAGAAGTACGGCCTTGTACAGAACCCAGGATGGTAATCGCTAAGTTAAGTGTCGAACCTTTATATAAATAAGAACATAATGAAAACAAAGAATATATTAATGCTGACATTGCTTGCGGGGGCAACCCTGCCAGCAATGGCTCAGTCTGACATCATGGACTCTGTATCCTACAAGGATCAGACCATAGATATCGGTGCCGACCGACTGTTCAGCCGTGAGCAGTCAACAGCGGCTGTCAGCATCATCACCAATAAGGATATCAACAAGCGTGGTGCCCGCAACATCGGTAACAACATCATCGGTCAGGGCAACGGCCTCGTGTCACTTGATGGCTCAGGACTCTACAACGCACAGAATCCTACATTCTACATCCGTGGCCTGCAGAGCTCAAGCGGCAGCACTCCACTCATCATCGTTGATGGCGTAGAGCGTGCCATTGAGAATGTCGTGGCAGAGGACGTCGAGTCAGTACAGATACTGAAGGACGCAGCAGCAACAGCGCTCTATGGCTACAAGGGAGCCAATGGTGCCCTCGTCATCACCACAAAGCATGGCGACTATGACACCAAGTCGATAACATTCTCTTACGACCATGTCTTCTCATGGCTTACAAACAAGCCTGTCATGGCCGATGCTGCAACATACGCATCAGCTGTCAATGAGGCATATCGTAACCAGGGTGGCTCAGCCGTATATAGCGACGATGTCATCAGCGCGTACAAGAACGGCTCGAACTCTCTGCTCTATCCTAACGTCAACTGGGCAGACGAGACCTTCCGTAACATCTCTCACAACAACCGCTTCAACCTTGAGTTCCGCGGCGGCAGCAAGAACTTCCGTTACTACACCAACGTACAGTTGCTGACAAACAAGGGCTTCATCAAGAACTTCCAGAACGACGGATACTCAACACAGAACAAGTACACACGCGGTACTCTCCGTTCAAACATGGACATTGACCTCAGCGAGAAGACAAAGCTGCACACACATCTGTACGGCCTCCTCACCGAGCAGTCACAGCCTGGCAGCCAGGCTGACCTCTGGACGATGATATACACTGTTCCTGCCAACGCCTTCCCTATAAAGGCAACAGACGCTGTATGGGGCGGTAATACCGTATATACAACAAGCAACCCTGTTGCTCAGAGTACAGCAGCTGCATACTACAAGAATCACCAGCGTGCCCTCTATGCCGACGGTGTCCTCGATCAGGATCTCTCGGCCATCACACCTGGTCTCTCTGCCCGTGCACAGATAGGCTACGACACATGGTCGAACGTCTATGAGGATCACTCTAAGACATACCGTTACAGCTACTGGGTAAGTGCTGACGAGCTCGCTGCTGTGTCTGGCACCGACTCAAACATGGGTACCGCTGCCAACAACAACAGCTGGATACGCCACAGCTTCATCAATGCTTCGCTCCACTACGACCGCACATTCGCTGAGAAGCACAACGTCTATGGCCAGGCAAAGTACGAGTATGAGTATAGCGACCAGACAGGTACCAACACCACTATCTATCGCCAGAACATCTCACTCCTCGGACACTACGGCTATGACAACCGTTACATCGTTGAGGTTGCACTTGCCGAGTCAGGCTCTAACCGCCTTGCTCCTGGCAGCAAGTGGGCTTTCTCGCCTACAGTATCTGCAGCATGGAACATCTCTAACGAGGCTTTCATGAAGGATATCACTGCCGTCAACTTCCTCAAGCTCCGCGCTTCGTTCGGTAAGAAGGACCTTGATGTTCTCCCAGGTGATGACGTATGGACATACTACAACCAGTTCTACCTCATGAACGCTTCGACCTATCCGTTCGACGCTACATACACTGGTACACAGTGGGGCAACACCTACCTCTCAACAGCCATGACACAGTCTCTCGGCCGTGAGAAGTCTAACAAGTTCAATGTAGGTATCGATGCAACACTCTTCGGTGGTCTGAACATCTCTCTCGACTATTACTACCAGCACCGTTATAATATATGGTATTCTACTGAAGGCAGCTATACCAGCGTCTTCGGTCTTACAGCACCTTACGAGAATGTCGGTGTCATCAACTCACACGGCTTCGAGGCAATGGTTGACTACAGCAAGCAGATTGGCGACCTCACTCTCAACATCGGTGGTTCTGTCAACTTCAACAAGAACAAGGTCGTTGAGCAGGCTGAGGCACCACAGCTCTACGCAAACACCTCTTCTACAGGTCTCTGCTATGGACAGGCCTTCGGCTATGAGGCTCTCGGCTTCTTCCAGAAGAGCGACGACATCAACGGCGACGGCGTCATCTCAACAGCTGAGATGGAGCAGAAGGGCTATCCAGTACAGTCGTTCACCACAGTTTATCCTGGTGACGTGCGCTATGCTGACGTCAATGGCGACGGCAAGATAGACACCAACGACCGCAAGGCTATCGGCTACAGCACGACAGCTCCTGACCTCTACTACTCTTTCCACCTCGGTGCTGAGTATAAGGGCTTTGGTCTTGACGCTATGTTCCAGGGCGTAGGCCGCTGGACAGGCTTCATGACAACAAACGGCCTCTATCGTTCGGCTGTTGCTACAAACACTCTGTCACAGTATCTCTATGAGAACAGCTGGTCGTCAGAGCGTGGTAACACCGAGACAGCCAAGTTCCCACGCCTCTCTCCTACAAGCAACGCTAACAATGACCTTAACAGCACACTCAACATGATTGACCGCAGCTACCTCAAGCTCCGCAACGTTGAGGTTTACTACTATCTCCCAAAGAGCGTGCTCGACAAGATCAGCTTCATCAACAAGGTTAAGGTTTACGTACGTGGCACTGACCTCTTCACATTCGACAAACTCGATGTTGCAGACGCCGCTTCATACGGAACAACCCAGCCTCTCACACGCAGCGTGCAGGTAGGTGCTGCAGTAACATTCTAATTGAAAGGAGACAATGACTATGAAGATAACAAAATCAATCCTCTGCGTTGCTCTCGGTGCTCTTGCCTTCACATCATGTGGCGACAAGATGAACTACAACGAGTACACAGCATACGATCAGGAATACATTGAGCGCTCATTCGCATACGTCGGCGGTCTGATGACAATGGTCTATAACGACTTGGACACTGACTGGGGCAACCTCTCGGGTGCCATGCTCTCATCAGCTACCGATGAGTCGGAGTACAGCCACGACGGTAACTCCATCGAGGACTTCTACAACGGCAACTGGAGCGCATCAAACCCACACCAGACCATCTGGACATCTGCCTACGAAGGCATAACATACTGCAACGAGATCATCGACAACTGGTCTGACCTTACCTTCGACCAGTACAAGCTCAACCTCGACTACGAGAAGCAGATGTACCTCTACAACAACTACAAGTATGAGGCTCGCTGGGCACGTGCATACTATTACTTCATCCTCGCACGCCAGTATGGTGGCGTTCCTTTCAAGATACATAACACCACAGGTGCTGAGGAGACGGCGCTGCCATGCTCAACGGTCGACGAGATCTTCTCGTTCATCAACTCAGAGTGCGACGCTATCAAGGACACTATCATCGAGGACTATTCAGCTGATAAGGAGCGCATCCTTGCCAAGGCAGAGACAGGCCGTGCCAATAAGTACGCTGTCCTCGCTCTCAAGGCACAGGCAGCTCTTTACCATGCCTCACCTCTCTTCTCACAGGGCAAGACTGACGAACAGAAGAAGAACCTCTGGGCTGCTGCTGTCATTGCCAACAAGGAACTCATCGACGCTGCTGAGGCAAAGGGCCTCGGACTCGCTGACTCGCTGAAATCACTCTGGAACACCGAGTTCTACTCTAACGCACAGAGCACAAAGGAGATCATCTTCGCACGCCGTACAGCAAGTGCCAGCACCTTCGAGACATACAACTTCCCTGTAGGCTATTCATCAGCACAGGGTGGCAACTGTCCTACACAGGACCTCGTTGACGCCTTCGAGATGACAAACGGCAAGGCTATCACTGAAGATGGCTCAGGCTACGATCCACAGAAGCCTTACACAGGCCGTGACATACGTCTCACACAGACCGTTGCTGTCAACGGCGAGGCATGGCCTAACGACCTTGCTGCATACAACAGCTCATACCCAGTGCTTGAGACATACGCTGGCGGTTACCACTCACGCACAGGTAGCGCTGCCGGTAAGTCATACGCTACAACGACAGGCTACTACCTGAAGAAGTTCTGTAACCCTGACCAGGTGCTCAAGGCACGCTCAGGCGTCTCTGCCACTACATCTCCTCACGGATGGCTCACATTCCGTATGGGCGGCATGTACCTCAACTATGCTGAGGCACTCTATCAGTACTTCAAGGCATGTGGCAACAGCAATGCTGCCGACGCTACGGGCACTGTTGAGTACACCGATGCATCAGGTGCAAAGACAACAGTCACCATTCCTGCTACACAGACAGCACGCGCCATGGCAAGCAAGACACGCACACGCTCTGGACAGCCAGCCTTCGCAACAGGTCTCTCTAACGATACCTTCTGGGCTAAGTACAAGAACGAGCGTCGCGTAGAGCTCGCCTTCGAGGGACACCGCTTCTATGACGTACGCCGCTGGATGGAGGATGGCAACAAGTTCATGAACATCCACCGCTGTCAGATAACAAAGAATGAGGACGGCACCTTCACTTACAGCACTGTTGCTGTGACACGTGGTGACGGCCAGTGGCAGACAAAGTGGAACCTCTTCCCATTCAGCCAGACTGAGATTATGAAGTCAGGCAACGCCATCGTCCAGAACGCAGGATGGTAATACGGTTGTTTTGTTGTTTAGTGGTTTTGTTGTTAAGTTATTTATATGACCTTTAATACAATCAACCAAACCACTAAACAACTAAACCAATAAACCACAGATACATCTTTTAATTAACATATTAATAACTAAACAAAAATCTACATGATGAAAAAGTTTACACTTATCGCAACTCTCCTCATCGCATTCGTCACTATGGCAAATGCAGAGAAGATGGACAAGTACTTCTTCAAGATTGCCAACGACAAGGATCCAGGATGGGTGATCCAGGATGCCAATAACTTCGAGGGCACACCAGGTAAGGAGTACTATCAGGCTTACAACAAGAAGAATGGTGGCCGTATGCTCAACTACTTCGGTACAGAGGATATGTGGGCTAAGGTGCCTGATCTCTCTGTTCTCCCTAATGGTGAGTACAAGTACACCATGGATCTGAAGATGACATCCATGGCTACACGTTCTGATATGGAGTTTGTACTCCTTCCACTCAACGCATGTACATCATCTGATAGCCGTGTCTCTACACACAACTACCACTGGGCAAGTGCACAGAAGCAGGGCGATGCTACTGAGTCAACAGCTATTGAGGACTTCTTCTTCCGCTGGCGTGTCATGACAGGTCCTACAGAGGCTAATGGCGACTACACCATTATCATCAATGAGGATCCTGTTAACGAAACACTGTCGGGCAAGACCAACGGTGGTCGCGCTACTTGGGTTACATCTGATAACCCTGACTCTATCCTCGTCATGAACTCAGGCGTTAAGTACAACTATGCTGTTGTCATCAACACCATCAACAAGACAGCTACCTATACCATCTCTAAGTACACTGACGAAGAGGCTGGCACAAAGGAGGTTGTAAAGACAGGTGTTCACAACTATGTATGTGCCGAGGACCGCGCAGGTATCCAGATCTTCTCTATGCAGGGTACATCTATCCACCAGCTCTCTAACATGGGCCTCTCTTACGAGGCTGAGGGTCCTTTCGCTAACGATCCTACAGTTGATATGCTTGCTGTTGTAGGCACAGAGCGCGACTACTATGCACAGTTCTCAGAGGGTGAGACACTCCACTGGATTGTTCCTGGCGGCGAAGAGCAGACTGTTGCTTACGAGGATGCCAACGATACACGTTCTTTCGAGACTGATCCTGACGAGACATTCGGTTGCAAGATTCTTGAGTGCTTAGAGTCTGGCCAGCTGAAGGTTTGGACATCACGCACCGACGATGATACAAACATCTCTGACGATGTTCTTATCGACGTTGTCTGCGAGAATGTTACAATGCCTACTCCTGTAGCTGCTATCTCTGATGTATCAGAGGGCTATGCTAAGACATACACCATCACAGCCGACAACTCAGAGACACTCCTCCAGCCTACAGTAACCATCCACTACAAGATGAGCGACGGCACAGAGGGCAACTTGTCTTCTGGTGAGACTATCACATTCAAGGACAAGGCTTCTGTCGAGCTCTACGCTTACGACGGCACACACCCAACACCTTGGTACACACAGTCTGAGACTGTCACTGTAAACAATGATGTTGAGTATGTAACATGCGTTACACGCGACTTCGCTATCAGCAAGGAAGCTGCTCAGGGCACTATGGAGGGCTGCACTGCAACAACTCTCAACAACTTTGGTACCAGCTCACACTGGGAGCGTATCTACTCTGACCAGAAGTACGGTTATGACAGTGACGGCAACGCATCTGCATATGTTGAAGGTACAGAGTATGTATCTGTAAAGGAGGGCTTCGGCTACTTCTCTGGTTCTGTTATCGGTACTGAGGAGGACGTTGTTCCTGTACAGCAGGTTAACACTGATGCATTCGCTACAGCTGTTCAGCCACTCGTAATCACTCAGAACGATAATACTGACGCTTCATGGTACATCTTCCCACAGGAGGGTCTTGTAAGCTTCCAGACAGCTCTTACGAACGTTCCTATGTCTGTTGACGCAATGTACACATCTGACGATACAGCTAAGCCTAACTTCTACATCATCCACAAGCGTGGTGGTTACGACCGTCCTGACAAGGGCGATTGCAACGCTACAATAGTTGTTACATGTGGTGAGGAGTACAGCCTCTATCGTTACGACACAGCTATCTGCGACGTTAAGGTCATGACATACAAGGGCTTCGTTCCTACACCATCTGCTATCTCTACAGTAAGCGCTGACGCAACAGCTGCTCCTGCTGTCAAGAAGATGATCACAAAGAACGGCGTACAGATCGTTAAGGGTGACAACGTTTACTCTGTTGCTGGTTCACAGCTCAAGTAATCACGCTACACACATAACAGTCTCTGACGACAGGCATCGTATAGCCTGCATCAGAGCATAACACCAATCCCCGGCTGCACACATCATGCGGCCGGGGATTTTCTGTTTAATTGTCCGATATCGGACAAGTCCTTATCCGCCGTTATCCAAACCTTCCCTTTATCACTGCAGCCCTTTATCACTGCAGCCCTTTATCACCGCAGCCCTTTGCTCCTACACTTGTCGCAGGCTGAGTGCCTGCAATTTGTCCGATATCGGACAATTCCATATCCGCCGTTACCTAACCGCAACCCTTTGTTACCACTGCCTTTTGCACAAATCACTAAACTTTTCAGCCAAGGCGAGATTATTACCCCGAATTATTTGCTCATTCAAAAAATAATGTGTACCTTTGCCCATGAATTCAACTTTTATAACTAGTTAACCCGTAAGATATCTTTCATATATGAAGAAACTACTAACTGCACTTGCTCTTACTATGTCCGTATGCCTCGGTGCCAACGCCCAGCGCTTCACCGACCAGCTCGACCGTGGCCTCGTAGCCGTAAAGACCACCAGCGGTGTCTATTGCTCGTGGCGCATCCAGGCTGACGAGTACTACGACACACAATATAACATCTACCGCGACGGCACTAAGCTCAACTCGTCTCCACTCAGCGTCTCCAACTACATCGATGCTGCCGGTACTGCGTCAAGCACATACACCGTGCGTGCCGTTGTCAACGGTGTCGAGCAGACAGCCAGTGCCGCTGCCGCCGTCTGGAGCAGCTTTTACAAGGAGATAGCCCCACAGCTGCCGGCAGAACTCAAGTGCACATACGTCCCTAACGATGCCTGCTGCGCCGATGTCGATGGTGATGGACAGGTGGAGATACTCCTCAAATGGGACAACAGCGAGGAGTCCGCACAGCTCTATCCTAAGGACGGACCAACAGTCAACGGCACCGCCACCGGCGAATACTCACTCCTCACGTGCCTCAAGATGGACGGCACCGTGCTCTGGTGGGTAAACTGTGGCCCTAACATGGGCGACTTCCAGAACAACGAGCAGAACATCGTGGGCTACGACTGGGATATGGACGGCAAGGCCGAAGTCGTCATGCGACTCGAAGAGGGCTCGCAGGTACACATGGCCGACGGCACCACTTACATCATCGGCGCCGACGGACAGAACGGTACCTCGTGGACAAACTACCGCACACCGAAGGGCGACAGCTCCGTAGAGTGGTTCACATACTACGGCAAGGAGTTCCTGTACTACTGCGAAGGCGCTACCGGCAAGCCTTATCTCCAGGACGGAACGCTCATGGACTATCCGTGTAAACGCCTCGAAGCAGGCGAGACCGACCTTAACAAGGCATGGGGCGACGGCTACGGTCACCGCTCTAACAAACACTTCTTCGGTGCGCCATACCTTGACGGCAAGCACCCGAGCATGTTCATCGGACGTGGTATCTACACCCGACACAAGTTCTATGCTTTCGACGTAAACCCTACAACACACGCCCTTACCGAGCGTTGGCACTGGACAAACAGTCAGGCTGGCTCGCCATGGTATGGCCAGGGATACCACAACTACGCCGTTGTCGATGTCGATTGGGACGGACGCGACGAGATAGTATGGGGCTCAATGGTCATCGATGACAACGGCCTCGGACTCTCAACGACAGGTCTCGGACATGGCGACTCACAGCACCATGGCGACCTCAACCCGTATGTTCACGGACAGGAGGGATTCTTCTGCAACGAGGACGCACCTTCCAACAACTACCGCGACCTCACCACATCGAAGATATACTATCGTGTTACGGCCACCAATGACGACGGTCGAGCCATGGCAGGCAACTTCTCTAACGACTTCCCTGGTGCCATGGGCATCACCGCTCATGACTATGCATCACCTATCAGCTGTGTCACCAACGCACATCTTGACGGCAAGACGACGGAAGGCGTGACGCAGAACTTCCGCATTTACTGGGACGGTGACCTGCAGGAAGAGTCGTTCAACGGCTCATCTACACGCAACTCGACAGGCACCATCTATAAGTACGGACAGTCATCTGCCTTGCAGTCGCTCACCGGTTCGCTCACCAACAACGACACAAAGGCTACACCTTGCTATCAGGGCGATATCTTTGGCGACTGGCGCGAGGAAGTCATGATGCGCACATCCGATAACAAGATACGCATCTACACTACAACAATACCTACCGAGTGGCGCAACTACTCACTCTGGTACGACCATCAGTACCGCAACGCTATGGTCTGGCAGCCGTGCGGATACAACCAGGCACCACACGCTTCATACTTCCTTGGCGAGCTCGAAGGCATCACCATAGCCCCTCCACCGCTGACAACGACAGGACGTGAGGAAGTCGGGACAGCCGTCACAACATCCCTCAACGGCAAGCATGCGCTGCTCGACACATCGGCTGACGCTACCGTAAACATCGCCGAAGGTGCCTCGCCGGCCATCTTCACCGACAATGTGCCATCATGGGTACAGGGCTCTGCACCAAGCGAATGCACCACCAAGGAGACCGAGATAACCTATACTTACTACACACATACACTCACTGGCGCTGCCTTCACGGGCTCCACACGCCTCGTAAAGCAGGGCGACGGCCCACTTGTGCTGCCTGCTGTCCCCCAGACATACACCGGCAATCCCGATATCTGGGCAGGCAAGCTCGTCTTCAACGGCCCCATGCAGAACAGTCCGGTGTGGCTCAACCGCTTCGCTGAGCTAAACTCTGATGGCGGAACATTTAAGTCCGTGACAGCCGATTATGCCTCTGTCATACGCCCAGGCGGTACCAATGTCGGCACAATAACCATCGGCGAGCTGAGCCTCGGCTTCGGCGCACGCGTGGAGTTTGATGTCAACGGCACCTCATGCGACAAGATCTCAGCCACCACTATCTCGCTCGAGAAGAAGACATGGGATAACGGACCACAGTACAACGCTCCTGTCTTCGCCTTCACTTCAGTACCGGCAGCGGGCACATACACACTCCTTGAGGGTACACTCACCGACGGCAGCGACATCAACGCGGTCACCGTCGAAGGCCTTGAGGGATACAAGTACACCCTCACTTATGCCGATGGAAAGATTCAGCTTACTGTAAACGAGAGCCGTGCACCACAGGAGAATGTCACATGGACAGGCTCGGCAAGCAACGTTTGGGACAATGCGACGTCAGCAAACTGGTCGTCATCAGACAATACTTTCGTCAAAGGAGACGATGTCATCTTCAATGATAACGCATCGACGACTACCGTAAACATCGCTGAGAGCGTCACACCGGCAAGCGTCCTCTTCAAGAACGACACCAAGGCATATACCCTTACGGGCGACGGCGCTATCGAAGGCGACATCGCGCTGACGTTGAACGGCTCCGGAACGGTGAACATCAACAACGCCAACAAATACACCGGAGGCACATACATCAACAACGGCACACTCGTACCTGGCTCTCTCGCTAACACCGACGGCCTTGAGTACGGCGCCCTCGGTGGTTCCGACAACGGCATAACGTTTACCAATGCCGCTACGCTGAAGCTCTCCGACGCTGTCACAACGTCACATCCTATCCTTCTCGGACAGGGAGGCGGCACCATCAACACCGCCAAGACACTTGTCCTCAATGGTGGAATAAAGACGGGTACAGGTACTGACCGTAACCTCTACAAGACCGGAGCAGGTACCCTGCAGCTCAACTGCACTGCCGACTATGATGCGCTATACATCAATCAGGGCACCGTTTACGACTTCAACGACTCACACTTCTCGGGCAAGACAGTATATCTTAACGGTGCGAACGTCACGCTGCAGGCTCTCAACAGTACAGGCGGCAGCGCCGAGACAGATAATGTCAACATCGTCGTGCCATCAGGAATGAAGGGCATCTGGTATCCTGACGGACGATGCAACTATACGGGTAAGCTCACCGGCGACGGCACGATAACCATCTATTCTACCTTCGTGCGCTGTGCTTTCAATGGCGATTGGAGCGCTTTCAACGGCACCATCAATGCTAAGAAAGGTAGCAAGGCTACCTACGAGCCACAGTTTGACTTCAACAGCGCCAAGGGCATGCCTAACGCTACGCTCAATGTTGATGCCTCGTTCACATCGTCAATACCGTTCAACACCAACGGCAAGAGCTTCTCGATAGGTGCGCTGACAGGATCGGGATATATCAGCAGCGGTGGCAACTTCGGCTCGGCAACAAACACACTGACCATCGGCACGAAGAATACTGACTTCTCTTTCACCGGTACCATCAACGGCTCGAACGTCGTCAAGGCAGGCACCGGCGTATGGACGATAGCCAGTGAGGATGTCCTTGCCAACGCCAAGTCGCTCAAGATCATAGAGGGTGCGGTGAAACTCAATAAGGCTGCTGCCACAAAATCTATGACAGCGCCTACCATAACCTATCTGCAGGACGCCGGCGAGCTACGCGGACAGGGTTACATCTACGGCATCAACATCCTCAACGGAGGCGTTCTGCGTGCTGGAACGAATACCGCTGCCAACCAGACAAGCAACGTCGGCATCATCACCGTCGAGCGAAATGTCAACGCAGAGGCTGGCTCTCACATCTATGTTAATAGGACGGCAGCCGACTCATTGTCGGTAAATGCCAAGACAGGTGTTACGTCGCAGGCATGGGCGTTCTACAAAGTGAACGGCAACGCTACGCTCAACGGCACCATACACGTAACATACAAGACGGCATGGACACCTGCACTGGGCGACTATGTCCGTGTCCTTGACTGCAACGGAACTATCTCTGGCACACCTGAGTTCGACCTTCAGGCACTCCCTGACGGACTCGGTTGGGATACCTCCGAATTCCTCTCGACGGGTGTCATAAAGGTTGGCAACGCGTCAGGCATTACCGATATCGACGCCGATGGCATCATCAGCGCTGCCATATACGCTGTCAACGGCCAGCGTCTCGCTACCATCACCACGACACGCAATAGCCTCCAGGCTGACATGAAGGCAGCCGGTATGGCTCCTGGATTGTATGTCGTTCGTGCTGGTCTCCGCAGCATGACCGTCCTTTTGAAATAATCTTGTAAACACCGAAGCTGGCGTTTGGGGGCTTTCTCCCAGGCGCCAGCTTTGTCTAATAATATCTTTTCAACTTTCGTAAGTTGAATGAAGTAATATGTAAGGAGTATGTAAGGAGTGTGTAAGGAGTATGGAAGACAATTGTTCCGACTCCTTGAATAACTGCTTAAACAAGCAAATACATACGTCTTTCATACTCCTTACACACTCCTTTCAAACTCCTTACATACTCCTTAGTTGAGCTTGCGAAACTTAAATTATAGCCCTTACTTATGCATTTGCGCTTGTTATACTCTCTATTCTTGCTCCTTCTCCCTGTCTCCTTGATGGCGCAGGACAACCAATGGACCCTTGAGGCGGAGGATGCGGCATCGTCTGTGACGTGGAAAAACGGCACAGCAGACATCATTGCGCCCAAAGGTCTGACGTTATGGTATAACACCGAGATGGCGGGGAATACCGTCATCGAATACGACGCGCAGATAGTTGCCGACAAGCGCTTTAAGGACGACAAAGTACGCATCTCTGACTTGAATTGCTTTTGGATGGCTCAGAATGCGTTAGAAGGTGTCAAGACGAGAGGTGGTAAGTTCCTCGACAGCTACACCATGCAGCTTTATTACATGGGATATGGTGGCAACTGGAACACCACGACACGCTTCCGCCGGTACGACGGCGACAGCCGTGGCGTCACCGACGCTGCCTTCCGCCCCCGCATCTTAAAGGAATACACTGATGCCTCGCATCTTCTGAAGGCTGGACACTGGTATCATATACGCCTTGAACAGATTGACGGACGTGTCCGTTACATCATCGATGGTGAGACACTCGTTGACTATCTCGACCCGCAACCGTTGACACGGGGATACTTCGGCTTCCGTACTACGCTGGCACATGCACGCCTTCGTAACTTTACCTACACCTGCACCGACCCCGACAACGCTCCCGTTGTCTTGCGATGGGTAGCAACACCGGCAGGCATTGACCAACAGCCAACATCCACTACACATCATCCATCACCCACCACCCATTATCTAACATCCACCACCCACCACCCATCACCCATCACCGCAACGCCCGTTACCTTCGGTGTGCCGTTTGCCAAGGGTGAGAAGCGCGACACGCTATTCACACTGACAACTGCCGATGGCACTCCGATACCTTACGACACATGGCGCCTCGCCTCATGGCCTGACGGCTCAGCCAAGTGGCAAGCCTTCGCTGCCGTTATCCCCGCAGGCACCGATTCGTGCTTCCTATACAAAGAAGCCCCCCTCCAACTCCCCCGAGGGGGAGAGCATTTAAATACCACTACTATCGATGTGAGCAGTCAAAACACATCAAATACTCCTCCCCTCGGGGAGGCTGGGTGGTGGCTTACTCCTCCCCTCGGGGAGGTAG